>Briea_p1__coassemble_512_pt1 | contig 97033 bp, 86 predicted proteins | sample Briea_p1__metabat2_low_PE_029 | metagenome-assembled genome bin Briea_p1
CAGTTAAATTCCTTAAGGGAGAAAAATATTTAACAGGCTTTGAAAAAATTGAGGCTGAAAATAGTAAGCAAAAGAAGTAAAAATTATGCAGCAAGTCCTGATTCACATTATTCCAATATTCTTTGCAATTTATGCATTTAACAGTTTATTTGGAAAAACGCGCTTGCACTGGGTCGTTAAAATTTTAATGTGCTCACTCATGCTTATTGCAAGCCAGTATCCGGGACTTGCTCGCTCTTTTTTTGGCAATCATGATCAAAGTGTTCCTTATTTGGGAGTACTATTGCTTTGCTGGCTATTTGCAACGCAACTGCTAATGATCCTAATGGCTCTCATTAAGGATTGCTATTTTTTGTTTACGAAGTGGTTCTTTCATCGTCCTATCGTCAAGCACACAACAACTGGAGTAATGCTCACCGCGATTGCAGCAATACTCTCTACTTTTGGAACATATCAAGCCATTAAAGTCCCTCCAGTTATTGAAATTACAGTACCTATTAAGAATTTACCAACAGCATTTGAGGGGTTCACAATCGCACAGCTATCAGATGTTCACGCCAGTGCATTATTGAACAAAGAACGTCTCAATAAAGTTGTAGACGTCACTAATACACTTCATGCTGACTTAATTGTCATTACAGGTGATATCGTAGACGGACGTGTTCAATCTCGTTTCGATGATGTTAAACCTTTATCACGCTTACGTGCCCCATATGGTGTTCTTGCTGTTGAAGGTAATCACGAACACTATGTGGATTACGATGGGTGGATGAAGTCCTTACCTAAGCTTGGTTTGACAATACTGCATAATGAACACCGTATTATCTCAATTAATGGACAGAAATTAGCCATTATTGGTTTGACTGACCCTATGGCTAAACGCTACAAGCGTGATATGCCAGATATCAAAAAAGCACTTCAAGGCATCACACCGGATACCCCAAAAATTTTGCTCGCCCATCAGGTCAAATTAAGTCACGAATTTGCTAAAGAGGGAATTAACTTACAACTTTCTGGGCACACGCATGGAGGGCAAATTTTAGGCATGCACTGGATTGCTCAGGCCCTCAACGCTGGCTTTGTAAAAGACCGATATGATGTCGATGGCATGACGCTTTATGTCAACCGTGGAACTGGACTGTGGTATGGTTTCCCAATTCGTCTCGGCATAACGAGTGAGATCACTCTTGTTAAGTTGGTTAGATCAAACTAATTTGAACTTTTTAAGACTACTTCACTTATGACTGGTGATTGTTTGCAATCAAAGACTTTTTCCGTCTAAACATAAAAAAACGACTAATATAGAGATAAAGTACCTTTAAAGGGGGTCGTTATGCTAGACAAAACAAACTTCCGTTACCAAGCCGCCATAGAAGCTCTCGTAGAGAAACATGCTAAAGAAGGCAATGACAGTATGTGGAGCATCTGGAACGAGAGAAAAATTAACCGTAACATCTCTAATGGTAACTACTCTTTTGTTCTTGGCCGTACAGCTGAAAAAGACGACCTCGTGTACTTAAACTTTGAGTCTGCATTTGAAGGCTTTGCCAATCACGCCCCCTACACATTAATTACTGGCATGACTGGCTCTGGGAAAACCTCACTTATTAAGAACTTAATTCTTGATATTGCAATCACCAACACGCCGGATTTGGCGGCAATCAAAGTTTATGAGCCCAATGGCGGATGGTCCTATGAGTGTTTAAAAGGTCTACACAGAATGCGGGTTGAAAGTAATATTGAAACCGCTAAGGCCTACTTAGAAAGCATCGTTAAATCAATTGAAGCCCACGAAAAGCTATTTGAAACACTAGGAGTTAAAACTCTAGAAGAGTGCAATAAAGTCCTTGGCCTCAAAAAACGTATTATGCGAACTTTTGTGATTATTGACGAAGTTGCCGTGTGGTTAATTGATGACGATTTCAGAGCTAAACTCTTGAATGCCCTAGAAGCTATATCTAACAAAGGTTGGAGTACCGGTTACCATTTAATCCTTGCGACACAGTGGCCTGATGAGAGAGTTTTACCAAAAGAAATTCGAGACTATTTCGGCAACCGTATCGCTTTAAAATTACCAAATGCTCAAATGAGTGAATATACCTTAGGTATCAAAGGTGCAGAAAGTTTAAGTGAGCTAGGACATGCTATTGCAGTTTTAGGTAATGAAGAAAAACCTGTACACTTCTGGGTACCTTGGCTTTCTGACGAAGATGCTGAAAGAACAGTTACAGCAATTCGAGTAGCAGAAAATCGATAAGCATTTTTAGTTTTTCGGGAGCCTTTGGCTCCCTTTTTAATGTATGAGTCATTTCAAACCTTCCATTATTTGTGGCCATATTCAACAACCAAAAGTCTGGTTAATTGATATGGATGACACACTTTATTCTGCGTCTGCCAATATGTTTAGACAAATTGATTCTGCAATGACGCAATATATTCAAAGTACTCTAAAGTATGACTATGATTCTGCCAATGCACTTCGAATGAAATATTGGAAGAACTACGGAGTGACCTATTACGGTCTTTGGAAGCACCATGGCATTGATCCACACACTTTCTTAACCACTACACATAAATTCATTGACACAAGCAATGTCAATACAACAGGAGATTTAAGAAAAGCCTTGTCACGACTCCCAGGCAAGAAAATTCTTTTTACCAATGCGCCTGATTGCTTCGCAGACAAAATTCTTAAACAACTGAACCTTTCTCACTTTTTTGATGCCCAATACAGAGCAGAAGATATGAAGGTTTTTGGACAATGGCGCCCGAAGCCGTCTGTACAAATGTTTAGGAAAATCTTAACGACTTATAACGTCAAGCCACAAGAAGTGTGCTTGATTGATGATGGACTCAACAATCTCCGTACAGCAAAATCTGTCGGTATTCAAACCGTGTTATGCAAAGGATGGCACCACCATGGTTTAAATATCGCTCGTAAAATCAGTTATGTTGACGCCCAAATTAGTCACATTCGAGATATTCCTCGAATTTTATACACACCAAAAACAATAGAACGTAAGCATAAACGTCCTGTATTTCTTGATCCATTCAACTAAGACAATCAGAGGTTATTTTGTTTATTTTGCACTGGATAAAAAAATTCTTTCAAGCCATTGATAAAGGCTGTTTGTGGGTGGTCAAACTTGGCTGGAGATTACTACAACTCAGCCTGCTTGCTTGCCTACTTATTGGCGTTATTGCTATTTTTAAGAATTCTTCGACAATTACTCCAAATACAGTTTTAGTTCTAGATCTCAAAGGCGAAATTTTAGAGCAAACCCAAACACCATCTCTGGTTATGAGTTTATTGTCTGAGGAAGAACCTCTCGATACGTCTCTGCATGACATTTTAAGTGCATTAAAGTCCGCACAAAATGATCCAATGATCCAAGGGGTTCTGTTGAAGCTTGATAAACTGGATAAGGCTGGCCTTGCAAGTATCTCAGAAATTGGACATGCCGTAGAGCAATTTAAACAAAGCGGAAAACCCGTATATGCATGGGGTTCGCATTACTCCCAAACTCAATACGCAATTGCTGCTCATGCCCATGAAATCTACATGCATCCTATGGGTGAAGTCGCAGTAAAAGGACTAAGTTCCAATCGTCTCTATTTTGGAGATTTCCTAAAAAAACTTGGTGTTAATGTTCATGTTTTTAAGGCTGGTGACTACAAAAGTTATCCTGAAGCCTTTACTGCTAACGCGCCATCTGAAGCTTGGATTCAAGCAGAAAGCACCTGGCTTAATAGCGCCTGGAAATTACTGGCTAACGACATCGAAAGTTCTCGAGGTCTCATGCCTGGAAGCCTTGAAAACTACATTAATACTTTGCCTGAACGTGTTCGCCAAAACCGTGGAGATATGGCACAAACTGCTATTCAAGGTAATTTAATTGACGGCACAAAAACAGCTGATGAAATGGAAGAATTCATCAAAATTAAATTAGGCAAAGGCCAAAAAGCAGAAAGCTCTTGGATTTCTTACTTAGACTATGCGAACGGAGTTAATTCTGCTCCTCAACCTGAGAGTATTGCTGTTATTCTTGCAGAAGGCCAAATTCTTGATGGTGAGTCTGAACCTGGCATTATTGGCTCGGATACACTTGCTGAACAAATTTCCATAGTGCGACATGATCCTAATGTAAAGGCTGTGGTTTTGCGCATTAACTCCCCTGGTGGTTCTGCAGTAGCAAGTGAAATTATTCGCCATGAACTGGAGTTATTAAAAAAGGCCGGGAAACCCATTGTCGTTAGCATGGCAGATGTTGCTGCTTCTGGTGGTTACTGGATTAGCGCAGGTGGATCAAAAATTGTTGCCTCCCCCATGACTATTACCGGTTCGATTGGTGTCTTTGGTCTGTTACCAACCTTTGAAAATACTTTATCTTTAGCTCATATTGGGCAAGGCAGTGTATCCACTACATGGTTAGCTGGAGCAGATAAAACCATTAAATCTCTTGATCCTCGCCTAGAGGACATCCTTACGCAAAATGTTGCTCGCACCTATGATGACTTTACGAAGCTTGTCGCTCAGTCTCGTCATTTATCTAAAAAGCAAGTACACGCTATTGCACAAGGACGTGTTTGGACTGGCAATCAAGCGTATCAATATAAGCTCATTGATAAGCTTGGATATTTTGAGGATGCTGTTTCGTTAGCAAAAGACCTTGCGAAATTACCTCATAATGCCCCAGTTGTGTTTTACGAAGAAGATAGCCTTTCTTTAAGCTCTGCTCTACGCTCTTCTATGAAACATTGGTCGTCCCCATTATCCTGGCTTAGTAAAATCTACCTTCCCGATGGGATTGAACAGGAAAAAACTTTTTGGGAACAAGCTTTCAAACAAAACAAAGCTGTGTACGCCCATAGCTTTATCCAAATAGATTAGAGAATAGTGAATAAAAAAGGGATATCTCCCAAATATGGGGATATCCCTTCTTCACGTCCAATCAATGTAATAGCTTAATCACCATACATTTTTTGGCGAATCTCACGACGCATTTGGGCTTCCAATGATAGCGTAGCAGTCGGGCGAGCTAACAAACGGGCCACCCCAATCGGATCACCAGTTTCTTCACACCAACCGTAGTCGCCGCTATCAATGCGTTGAATGGCAGATTGAACCTTCTTTAACAACTTGCGTTCACGGTCACGCGTACGCAATTCCAAAGCGTGTTCTTCTTCGATTGTTGCGCGGTCAGCCGGATCCGGAGCAACCGTCGTTTCACGCAAATGCTCAGTCGTTTGGCCTGCGTTGCTGCGCAATTCCATTTCCATTTCTTGGAGTCGGTTGCGGAAAAAAGCCAACTGACGATCATTCATATAGTCTTTTTCCGGCATTGCGAGCAATTCTTGCTCAGTCAACAACTTCTTTTTAGTAGCCATAAATCTAGTTCCAACTAACGGTCAAAAACCGTTAAAAAATATATCCCTAAATAAGGACGCACATGCACATCTGACGTGTGCAAAATTTTAAGGCCCTATTTATACAGGAAAAATCCCTTTCTCGCATCCATAAATGTATTTTTTTTACATCAAGTGAGAAAACTTACCTAAAAGTGAGGGTTTTCCCAAAAAATCAAATAACTAGGGGGCATCTATCAAACACGTCTCAAGTCCTGTAATAATTGCGCTTTCTGGCAAGTTACGGCCAATAAAGACGATCTTACTCATAGGACGTTCATCGGGTGCCCATTGAGGACCTAAATCAGCAGCGACCAACATGTGTACTCCTTGCGTGATCATTTTGCGATCTAGACCGTCAATATAAATAACGCCCTTATATCGTAATAAGTCAGGACCATACACTTGCGTAATTGTTCCCCAAAAACGCTCTAATCGATAAGGATCAAATGGGGTATAACTTGTAAACACAAAAGAGCCGATTTCATCACCATGATGATGGTGGTGGCTAATATCACTTAAAAACTGAGGATCAATATCGAGCACATCATTAAGATTAAACCCTTCAATATCCAGGACCTTACTGATATCTACTTCGCCCATATTCACCTTTTCAATTGGTGCTCTTGGATTCATTCGACGTAAACGAGCACTAATTTCGGCCACTTGTTCTTCGTTAACCAAATCGGTCTTTGTTAAAAAAATTCGATCTGCGAATCCTACTTGAGCCTGAGCTTCTTTTTCATTATCCAGAGCCAATTGTCCGTGCTTAGCATCAACTAGTGTAATGACACCATCTAAACGGAAAAATGCCGCAACTGCATCATCCATAAAGAAAGTTTGAGCCACTGGACCAGGGTTAGCTACGCCTGTTGTTTCAATAATGACTCTATTGAAACTCACTTCCCCCTTTTCACGACGATGGCGTAAGTCTGTTAATACTCGTGACAGATCACCACGAATTGTGCAACAAATGCAACCATTGCTCATCTGAACGATCTGCTCTTTATCAGTTTGCACTAACAAGGAACTATCGACATCTTCCTCACCAAACTCATTTTCAATCACTGCTATTTGATGGCCGTGGTCTTCTTTGAGAATACGATTTAATAGGGTCGTTTTACCCGCCCCTAAGAATCCCGTCAAAATTGTCACAGGAATTTGAGGGACCATATCCATTACATCCATCATCTATCCTTCGAGAATTTCACTATTTATTAACGAATTGCTAAGTGCAATCCCTTCAAATACTCGCCCTCTGGGCAGGTCATCATCAAAGGATGATCGGCTCCGGCTCCCAAGCGAGCCACCATCCAAGCTTCACGCTTAGAGTCAATAACTGCTCCGGCAATAACCTTTTGGAATAAATCTACGTCCATTGCCCCAGAACAAGAGAACGTTAATAAGTCGCCTCCCTCGGTCACTAAACGCAACCCCTTCAAATTGATATCTTTGTACGCACGAGCTGCTCGTTCAATATGTCGGTGACTAGAAGCAAATTTAGGAGGATCTAAAATTACCAAATCAAACTCAATTCCTTGCTCTTTAGCTTGACGCAAATACTCAAACACATCGGCCTGAATCCACTTTGCGCGATCTTCTGAAAATCCGTTGCGTTTTGCATTGCGTTGAGCCATCGCCAATGCTTCTGCAGAGGAGTCTACTGACACCACTTCTTCCGCTCCTCCTGCCAACAAGGCCAGTGAAAAGCCTCCCGTATAACAGAAACAATTCAATGCTCTCATTCCACGGCCATGGCGTTTTTTGAAATCTGAGGCTAATTTCTGCGCTAGTAAGCGATTTTCTCGTTGGTCAACATAAAAACCTGTCTTATGTCCCTTACGAACATCAACCCCATAGCGAACACCATCTTCAATAACTTCAATTTCTTCGGGTGGTTCCTCACCACGCAAAACACCTACTCGCTCCTCTAGGCCTTCACGATGACGAGTTGCTGCATCAGAGCGATCAAAAACACCTTTAATACCAGGTTGCGCCATCAAAATATCGGCAATCTCTTCACGATAGGCTTCAACCCCTGCTGCTTGAAACTGCGTAACAAACCAGTCTCCATAACGATCTACAACAAGACCTGGCAACTGATCTGCTTCTCCAAAAATTACGCGGATCGCACTCGTGCGCTCGGCCAACATCTCACGAGCTGATAATGCTTTTAAAATCTTGCTCTTTAACCATTGTGTGCAAATCACGTCCTCCTCATTAAAGGACCAACAACGAGCCCGTAGCGTTGAGGCTGGAGAATACGCTGCCCAAGCCAAAAAACGCCCATCACAAGAAAGAACGCGAACAAGATCTCCGCTTTTTGCCTTGCCCACAACTTTTTGAACTGCCGTGTCGTATACCCAAGGGTGACGACGCAACAAAGAACGTTCCTTACCTTTTTTAAGGATTAAATCCGTCATTTTTCTCAATCCTTTTTAAATCATTATTTCACCGTCAAAGACCTTTACCGCATCTCCGACCAAATAAACGGGGGAAGACATTTGTCCATCCCATTGAATACGTAACAGTCCACCCTGAGCCTGTACATCAACAAACTCAGAGGCTTTCTTGGCTAACACAGCAGCAACAACACCACTACAAGTTCCACTCCCGCAAGCCAAGGTCTCTCCAGATCCTCTCTCAAAAACCCGTACCTTAGCGTGATGAAGATCCTTCATTTCCAAAAAAACAACATTCGTTTGATTGGGGAAACAGGGAGCAAAACACAATTTTTTCCCAACGCCAATTACGTCATAAGCATCGACATCATCCACAAAAACAACAGCACTGGGATTACCCATAGAAATGGGAGCAAATGTTACTCCTTCGTATTGCCAAAGTGACAATTGGTGCTGATATGTAGGATGAAGGGAAGTTGGAATAAAGGGCAAATCTTCAGCCTGCGTTGAAGGGCATCCCATCATCACTCTAACCTGCCCATTATCGAGTATTTCTGGCTCGATAATATTTTTTTTCGTTTCTACTCGAATTCGCTTTTTTGTTGTCAAACCCAGATTAAAAACAAATTGAGCAAAACAACGAGCCCCATTGCCACACTGCTCAACCTCATGCCCATCAGAATTAAAAATTCGGTAGCGAAAATCTACTCCAGGTAAAACCGTCCTCTCTACAAGAAGCACCTGGTCAGCTCCAATACCATAATGCCGATCAGCTAAGTAACGGATAAGCTCTGGCGTCGGCATGATATGCTGTGACACACCATCAATCATCACAAAATCATTGCCCGCTCCTTGCATTTTGGTAAATTTCAGGCGCATGTTGTTCCTAATAAACAGATTTTTCTCCTTCGGGGCGCGTTTTGAATCGTCGATGAGTCCACATATATTGACTTGGGTACTTCAAAATCCATCGCTCTAATTCTTGTGTTACCTTGAGAGTGTCTGCAACATGATCCTCTGTAGGGAAATCTTCAAAAAACTCAGTAATGTGGACGTTGTATCCATCCTCTACCATCTCTGGAATACACATTAAAACTTTTGCCTTGGTCATCTTGGCTAAACGCGAGTGCATAGGCAATGTTGCAGCAGGTATACCAAAAAATGGTACAAAAATTGAATTACGCCGGCCGTGATCCATATCTGGCAAATAATAAAAAGGTAAACCCTCTCGCATGGCACGAATAACTGGCCTTAAGTCACTCTGACGACTCTTAGCAATTAAAACGGGATTACTAAAACGTAGACGCCCCGCTAAAGCAGCCTTATCCCATACTGGATTTGATTGTTTTTGATATAAAGAAACGCCTCTCACATAAAGATTTAGAGCAATCCCTGCTGCATCAAGACCTGCGAAATGTGGAGCTATTAAGATCAGAGGACGATTGTTTGTACTAACGATACGCTCTAACTCTTTAGGATCAAAACGAACAAAGCGCTCAATATCCTCTTTAGAACCATTCCAAAGAACAGAGTGATCTAAAGCGGCTCTGGATAAACAATAAAAACATTGCTTAGCAACTTCAATTCGCTTTTGCTCCGACCAATTAGGAAAGCACAAACGGAGATTCGTCAACGTAACCTTTCGACGTTTAGGAACAATATACCAAAAAAGAGTTGCCAACAAACGTGCTACCCTTGCTCGACTGCGAGGTTGCCAATGTGCCATGGAGTTCACCATGGCAAGCCAAATTTTAGAAAAAAAGATAAGCAAATTTTTCATTTTTATTCTGAAGGACGAGTTACGCCACGAGGACACTTATAACGCTTATAAGACCATAGATATTGTTGAGGGCACTCTAAAATCGTTTCTTCGATGAGTCGATTCATAGCCTCACAGTCCTTTTGTTCAATACCGGTTAATTCATAGTCCCACAAACGCATATGAATACACCATCCATCGTTTTCTCGTTCAACTCGGCACATTAAGACTTTTGCTTGGAATTGACGAGCTAGCTTCACCGGAAAAGTCATAGTGTAGGCCTTTTGTCCAAAAAGATTTGCCCAAACACCTTCACCTCCAGAAGGAACTTGATCGGGCAAAATACCAGCCATACCACCAGCCTTCATTGTCCTAAAAATTTGTCTAACACCTTTCAAATCAGCAGAAGATGGCAGTATGTTTGGCACAGCGCGACCTTGGCCAACAATAGCTCTCAGATAGCTCTTTCTAGGAACTCGATACAAAATGGCCATATTTTTGTTTAGCGACTCTAGCCAATGATGCGCTACGTAAATAGGCGCAACTTCATAACAACCAATATGGGGAGTTAAAAAAACGATCGGGCTCTGACTATCCATTACCTCTTGAACGAGCTGGCGTGATTTTTCATCACAGCGAGTAAGTGCGAGAACATCATGTCGATCTCGTCCCCAAACCCAAGGAGCCTCTACTGCTTGAGCACCTTGTTCCCGGGCAACCTCTAATGCCAATTCAGGCGTAAAAATACCCGCACGCGTCAAATTTCTTTCAATTTGACGACGATAAGAAGACGAACACCGATAAATTAGGACACCAATAATGCGTCCAATCTTTCTCAAAACTCCAAGGGGGAGTTTTGCAATAAGTTTTATTAATAATTCCATGGAGTGAATTTTGCCAAAATTTCATACAAAGGGCTTCTAACGTCAGGCTATTTTTCGTTAATATTGTTGCTAATATCCAGTGTTTTGAGGAGTTTTCTGTTAATGATTAAGTCTGGCAAAGAGCTCTTGCTCACAGCTTCACAATCTGGTGTTTCGAGAACCAAGCAAAGTCCTTTAGCAACAGCGGGACTGACTTTTCTTGCTGGTGCTTATATCGCATTAGGTGCCTTTTTGGCAGTTAGGGCAGGACTTGCTCTTCCATGGGAGATCTGGGGCGGCATGGGCAAACTTATTTTTGCCTCCGTTTTCCCTGTGGGGCTAATGTTGGTTGTAATTTGTGGAGCAGACCTTTTTACAGGTAATTGCATGACACTAACCTTAGCCAGACATGATCAAAAAATCACGTTCAGTCAAAGTCTTTGCTCCGGTTTTTACTCTTGGATTGGCAATTTCGTTGGTGCAATTTTCGTTGCTTATGTCTTAATTTACAGTAGTGGTCTTATCTTTGAAACAACAAATGGAGGCACCATGCCTTGGGCTGAAGGCATTGTGAAACTCGCCAATAGTAAAACCAATCTCACCTTTTGGGAGGCTTTTATTCGTGCTGTGGGGTGTAATTGGTTAGTTTGTTTAGCTGTTTATTCTGCGTATTCCGCAAATACAACCAGTGGAAAAATTATTGCACTCTGGATCCCCACTATGGCATTCGTTGCTATGGGGTTTGAGCACTGTATCGCCAATATGTTTTTTATTCCTCTAGGCATCTGGACTGGCACGGCAGCCAACTACACTGCATTGGTTGAGGCACATCAAGCTGTTGCACTTACGGCCAATTGGAACAGCTTTTTCTTAGACAATCTCCTACCCGTTACACTCGGTAACATTGTGGGAGGAGCCCTCATGGTTGCTGGTATTTATGCCATGATTTACGGTAAAAATCGTTATTGAACTCATAAAGTCTTTTGTTCCTTTGTTCTACGATTTATACGAAAGTACTACTCCATCTCCTTGATTTTTTAAGTAACTGGAGTAGTATTCTCACTCACGCCGAGTTAAGGACAACTTGCGGGGCGTATAAAAATTCCGCTAAAGCGTCAGCCGCATTCCTTATATCGCGCGGTGGACGCTCGTTCCGCCCAAATTTAAAAATAAATAGGAATGTAGCACCATGACTTCTTCTAACTACCTTTTTACTTCGGAATCCGTTTCCGAAGGCCATCCTGATAAAGTTGCTGACCAAATTTCAGATGCCATTTTGGATGCCATCTTAGAGCAAGACCCTCACAGCCGTGTAGCTGCTGAAACGCTTTGTAATACAGGTCTTGTCGTCTTGGCTGGTGAAATTACCACTCAAGCCAATGTCGATTACATTGATATCGCTCGACAAACAATCAAACGAATCGGTTACGATAATTCAGACTTTGGTATTGACTACAAGGGATGTTCTGTTTTAGTCGCTTACGACAAACAATCCAATGATATTGCTCAAGGTGTAGATCGTGCTAGCGATGACTATCTTGAACAAGGTGCTGGTGACCAAGGCCTCATGTTTGGTTATGCATGTAACGAAACACCTACCTTGATGCCGGCTGCCATCTATTACGCTCATCGTTTAGTTCAACAACAATCAATTGTCCGCCGTAACGGCACTTTGGACTTTTTGCGACCTGACGCCAAGAGCCAAGTCACTTTGCGTTATGAAAACGGCATTATTACTGGTATCGATACTGTTGTGTTATCTACGCAACACGACCCCAGCATGAGCGATGGCGACAAAATGAAGCCTGAGTTTAATGAAGCCGTTATTGAGCACATCATTAAGCCAGTTTTACCACCTGAATTGCTCAAGAACACGCGCTTCTTGATCAACCCGACGGGACGATTCGTTGTTGGTGGTCCTCAAGGTGACTGTGGCTTAACGGGACGAAAGATTATTGTAGATACCTACGGTGGTGCTTGCCCACACGGTGGTGGTGCTTTCTCTGGTAAAGATCCCTCCAAGGTTGACCGTTCTGCAGCCTATGCTTGTCGCTATGTTGCCAAGAATATTGTTGCTGCCGGTCTAGCCTCTCGTTGCCAAGTTCAAGTTTCCTACGCTATTGGTGTTGCTGAACCGATCAATATCACGGTCTACACCTATGGCACTGGTGTCATTGCTGATGAAAAGATTGCTGAATTGGTTCGACGCCACTTTGACTTGCGTCCGCGTGGTATCGTGAAGATGCTCGACCTCTTGCGCCCAATTTACTCTAAGACCGCTGCCTATGGTCACTTCGGTCGCGAAGAACCGCAATTTACGTGGGAAAAGACGGACAAAGCTGAAGCCTTACGTGCCGACGCTTTCTAAGCTCTTTATCCCTTAGAAAAAATGCCGCTGAATCCCAGCGGCATTTTTATTTTTCTGCCTGAAAAAAAAGAGCTTTTCCCTTATTTGGGATAAAATATTTTTTTTACTTTAATGTTGGGATTTTCAAATGACTTTACGTGTTTTAACGGGCATTAATACAACAGGCACTTTACATATTGGCAACTATGTTGGTGCTATCCGCCCTGCCATTGCCGCTAGCAAGGCTAAGGACGTTCAAAGCTTCTTCTTTATGGCTGACCTTCATTCCTTAATTAAGTGTCAAGATCCTGATCGTATTGAACGAAGCCGCGTACAAATTGCAGCTACGTGGTTAGCTGCTGGTTTAGATCCCCAACGCGTCATTTTTTATCGTCAAAGCGACATTCCCGAAATTCCGACATTAAGTTGGATGTTGACCTGTGCAACCTCCAAAGGTCAAATGAATCGTGCTCATGCTTACAAAGCCGCATTAGATGCCAATATTGACAATGAGGAAGATCCTGATGCAGGTATTTCTATGGGTCTTTACAGCTACCCTATTTTGATGGCAGCTGACATTCTGATGTTTAACGCACACAAAGTCCCTGTCGGCAAAGATCAAATTCAACACATAGAAATGGCCCGTGACGTTGCAACACGCTTCAACCATTTATATGCATCTGAAGAGAATCCCTTCTTCACATTACCTGAAGCTATTGTCGACACGACTCATGAAGTTTTACCTGGCTTAGATGGCCGTAAAATGAGTAAGAGTTATAACAATGTCATTCCGTTGTTTGAAGGCGGCTCAAAAGCCATCAAAGACGCTATTGCGATGATTAAGACAGATAGTCGTCTACCAGGCGAAGCTAAAGATCCAGATTCAACATCATTGACTGCCATCTATGAAGCATTTGCTACACCCGAAGACTATGCCGACTTCCGACGCCGTTTAGAAGAAGGTTTAGGCTGGGGCGATGCCAAAAAGGAATTATTCGAAAAAATCGAATCCGAAATTGGCCCCATGCGTGAAAAATATGATCAATTGATGGCTGACCCTGACCGAATTGAGCAAATCTTACAAGAAGGTGCTAGAAAAGCTCGTGAAATCACAGTTCCTTTCTTAGCAGAGCTTAAAAAAGCTGTTGGTCTTCGTAACTTTGCAACTTTCGGCCAAAATCAACGCAAAGAGGTCAAAAAAGAAAAGGCAAGCTTACCCCTTTTCAAACAATATCGTGAAAAGGATGGCAAATTTTATTTCAAGTTAACAGATGCCTCTGGCAAGGTGTTATTGCAAAGCGCTGCTTTTGAATCGGGGCGCGACGCCGGGATGGCCATTGGTGCTCTAAAGACCAAAGGTTTAGATGCCTCAACTGATATCATTCGCATCGTAGATAATGCAAACGACGTAGGAGAAAAAACGGCTCTCATTGTAGAAGGTGTGTCTTGTGCAGACTTAGAAGAAGCTTTTACAACTTTACGTCAAGCCGCAGAAGAAAAGGCTAATAAGTAAGATCTTGGTTAGAAGTACTTCAACTTCTAACCCCAAATTCTCAAGGGGCGCTGCGCGAGAGTAACTCCCAGGCTTGAGAAAAAATAAGAACGGCGCTCGTTTTTGAAAACTTTTTTAGGAGTCTCTTTCATGAGTCAAAATTCCGTGATCGCTGACATCGGCTTAGCTGATTGGGGTCGCAAAGAAATCAAAATCGCAGAAACTGAAATGCCCGGTTTGATGGCTATTCGTGAAGAATATGCTAATCAACAACCTTTAAAGGGAGCACGCATTGCAGGTTCCTTGCACATGACAATTCAAACCGCCGTTTTAATTGAAACGTTGGTTGCTTTGGGTGCTGAAGTTCGTTGGGCAAGTTGCAATATTTTTTCAACACAAGATCACGCCGCCGCTGCTATCGCTGCCGAAGGCATCCCCGTCTTTGCTGTAAAGGGCGAAACTGTTGAAGACTACTGGGAGTACACCCATAGAATTCTTGACTGGGGTGACGACAAGTTCGCCAACATGATTTTGGACGATGGTGGTGATGCCACTTTATTGTTGCACTTAGGCGTTCAAGCAGAATCCGATCGTTCTGTTATCGCAACAGCTCACAATGACGAAGAAGCTGCTCTTTTTGCTGCTATCGCTCGTCACTTAGATAGTGATCCTCAATGGTACTCTAAGCGTATTGTTCATATTAAGGGCGTAAGCGAAGAAACCACAACTGGTGTACACCGTCTCTATCAAATGGCTGCTAAGGGTGCTTTAAAGTTCCCTGCCATGAATGTCAATGACTCTGTTACAAAGTCCAAGTTTGATAACCTGTATGGTTGCCGCGAGTCCTTAGTTGACGGTATTAAACGTGCTACCGACGTGATGATTGCCGGTAAAGTAGCAGTTGTCGTTGGTTATGGCGATGTTGGTAAGGGATGTGCGCAAGCCTTGCGAGCTTTAGCCGCTCAAGTTTGGGTTGTAGAAGTTGACCCGATCTGTGCATTGCAAGCAGCCATGGAAGGCTATCGTGTCGTCACGATGGATTGGGCTTGCGATAAAGCCAATATCTTTGTGACTGCAACTGGCAATGTTAACGTCATCACTCATGACCACATGATTCGCATGCAAAATGAAGCTATCGTGTGCAATATTGGTCACTTTGATAGCGAAATTGACGTTGCTAGCATGCGTCAATACGAATGGGAAAACATCAAACCCCAAGTTGACCATATCTTATTGCCCTCAGGCAACAAGATCATCTTATTGGCAGAAGGTCGTTTAGTTAACCTCGGTTGCGCTACGGGTCACCCCAGTTACGTTATGTCCAGCTCTTTTGCTAACCAAACATTGGCTCAAATTGAGCTTTTCACTAACACGGACAAGTATCCTGTTGGCGTTTATGTCTTACCGAAGATTTTGGATGAAAAGGTCGCTCGTTTACAATTAAAGAGTTTTAATGCCCAATTGTCCGAATTAACTGAAGAACAAGCTGCTTATATCGGCGTTCCTAAAGAAGGCCCCTATAAGAGTGACTCTTATCGCTACTAATTTTCATTTGAAAATTTAAAATGCAAGGCGTTATCCAAGTCATTTGGATAGCGCTTTTTTCTCCTTTTGACTATGAATACACAATCTGTAGATACCAGCACTTTGTCTATTTTCAAGCTATCTATGCCCATGTTAATGAGCATGATTCTTGAACAAATCATTGGACTCACTGATGTTATTTTTTTAGGTCATGTTAGTGAAGTTAGCGTTGGAGCTGCTGCCATTGGCGGCATTGGATTCTTCGTTTTTACAATGGTTGCGATGGGCTACGGCATTGCAGCACAGTCTCAAATGGGGATTGCAAATGGAAGTAAAAACTATCCTCAAATTGGCAGGATTTTCATGCAAAGCATGATTTTCTTTGCCGGTTTTTTAATTTTGCTGGCGATCTTATTACCGTTTATCACTCCTACTCTTTTTGAATTTGGGCTACAGTCAGAAAATGTTCGCCAAGAAGCCCAAAGCTACTTTGTTTGGAGAATGATTGGGATTGGTTTTGCATTCGTCTGTATTGCCTTTCGTGGCTTTTTCATGGCTATCTTACGCCCTGCTGTTATGACTTACTCGAGCATAGTCATGGTAGCCACCAACTGTGTTCTTAACTATTTCCTCATTTTTGGGATCGGTCCTATTCCAGCACTCGGCATCGCTGGAGCTGCCATTGCTTCGACATTGGCAGAACTATTTACTGCGGCATTTTTTGCCTTTTATGCCATTAGCAAAAACTGTCATCAGAAATACAATCTTTTCCTTTGGACAGGTATCGACAAACAGCTTCAATGTGAGTTGTTTAAGCTAGGCCGATACATGATGTTGCAAGAAACAATCATCATGACCAGTTGGCTACTCTTTTTTGTATGGGTTGAGCATATGGGAGAGAGGGCACTAGCCATTTGTAATATCACCCGCTCTTTTAGCAATCTTATGTTTATTATCGTTCATGCCTTTGGTTCAACATGTGGTTCCATTGGTGCAAACTTATTGGGTGAAAATCGAGCCAAAGATGTTGATGGCATGATGTTTAGAGGTTTAAAACTTTCTATTTTCATTACCTTGCCACTTGCGCTTATCATTGCACTCTGGCCACAGCCACTACTAATGCTATTTACAGATATCGAATCCCTGCGCCTTGATAGCATTGATTCCTTACGAGTAATGCTGTCAAGCTATTTAATCTGTGTGCCGGCCTATCACTATTTTCTAGCTTTTGGTTTTCTTGGTGCAACTCGTGAGTCAATGCTTATTTCATTAATTTCAATCTTTGCCTATACGGCTTACTGCTGGTGGGTCACTCACTGGGCTGAGCAAATTGCCACCGTTTGGACCGCTGACTGGTTTTATTACACTATCGTTTTACTCTGTGTTGGCTTCTTTTGGAAGCGCCTTAACTGGCGTCAATCCTGCGCTCATTAAATAGCACCATACCTGTCTCAGAAATGGCAGCGCGCAAAGGATGATCATGGGATTCAGTCGGTAATTGCTTAAATAAAAACTGATTCGCTACAATGCCGATGGTTTTTATCGTGGGGTACCTATTCAGATACCGGTCATACCAACCTTGACCATATCCTAACCGGTATCCCCGTTGATCCATCGCTAAACAAGGAATCAAAATTAGCTCTGGAACAACAACATCCATGGATGTCGGCGCCGGCACGCCTAACTCATCTCTGGTGATAGCTTCACACGAAACCCACCGATAAAACTCCATCTGGCCATCAACAATTTTCGGCAAAGCAAACTCAAAGTCTTTTTCAAGCAAAGCAATTGTATTGAGTAAACTTATTTCATTACGAATAGGAAAATAAAAACCAATACAGTGACATGACTGAGTTAAAAGGTACTTATACAGGTGCTGATTTAAAGCAGAACATACCCGATCAGAATGAGCAGTAGAACGTTTTAACAAAATTTTTTGTCGAATCTGCGATTTTTTCATAGGTTTTCTATTAGAGTAATAGCATGTTTTTGAGTCTATTCCCTTTCCACTTAAATCGCCTGATTCTACTAGTGCTTTTTCTAAGCTTTAGTAGTGGTATTTTTGCATCCACTTTAGAGAAAGCTGTATCAGAAAAGACAAAGCAACTTGTCATAGAATCTCCAGAAAATACACAAGATGAAGCCGAACAAAAGGCCATTGCCTTAGAAAAAGCAACTAAGCAAGAACACTTCTTAATGTTGCAAAAAGCTTTTGAAGAACAACGATTTTCAAGTCTATCTCCTGAAGAAACTAAGCTTAATGGCTTCTTGCTTGATGGCTATGTCAGAGCCTGGTCTATTCTTACGCGTTCAAAACTGGGGAAAGTTGGTCCTAGTTTAGAAAAAGAAGCTCATGATTTTCTAAAGAAATATCAGGGGCAATATATTGCCGAACGATTTCAAACGGATTGGCTCAAAACTATTGCACCTCAATTACACGAACAACAGCAATGGGATAAATTTATTAACTATCGAAAAAACTTAGTATGGAACTTTGATGAACCAGAGTTTCAATGTTGGGATCTCTATCATTCTTTAGTCAATACCCCCTCCAACGTCAAGAAAAAACTCTTACGACTAGAGCGTCAAACACTAGAGACTTTAAAAAGCTCCCGTCATGCCAGTCTTGAAGTCTGCAAAAAAGCCTCCGCAACCCTGATTGAAAAAGTTCCATCCAGTGCCTATGCCCGTACCGTTGTGCTCATTCAACAAGGACGCATTGACGAAGCTAAACAATATCTTGATTTTTTAATCGATAAAAAACGCCTTGACTCACAAGCTAAGAGCGCTCTTGAAAATTCAGACAAATGGTTTGAACGTAATAAACGCTCTTTAAAATCCCAAAATAAGTATGTTGCGCTCATTGCTGCTTACCAACTTTCCAGAAACGATTACGAGAAAACTGCTCAGATTGCACAAGGTATAAATCATCAATTAACACAAAAAGAAAGAGCTGCTATTTGGGGACGCATCGGATATGTTGCAGCTCTGGACCACGATCCTAAAGCTTTACAGTGGTACGCTAAAGGAGGGAAAAACGTCTGCTCAAGCCCATACATGGCACACCCTGATGCTTGCCAAGAGTGGCGTGTTCGAAGTGCATTAAGACAAGCACAGTGGCAGTCTGTTCGTACGTACATTGATACGATGCCACAAAATTTACGACAAAAAGAAGCTTGGATTTACTGGCGTGGTTATGCGCTCCGTAAATTGGAGCATCCAAAAGCTGCCAAGCAAGAATTCATGAAACTGAAAAATATTCGCACATTTTACGGTAAGTTAGCAGCAGAAGCCCTTGGGTTGCCAACACAATATCGTACAACAGGCACTACTACTGCTCCGCAAGAAAACATTGCAGCTTTTGCGAATAATGAAAGTTTTAAACGCGCAAAAGAATTTTATGATCTTTCGCTTTTAAACTATGGGCATCGCGAATGGAATTGGGGACTACGCAATGGCAATGCCTGGGACTTGTTGGCTGCCGCTCAGTGGGCTCAACAAAACCACTTGTGGCATCGGATGATCAATACCTCTGAACGAGTGGCAGAAACTATGCCAATCGATCATGAGCTGCTTTATCCAAGACCTTATCGTGCTTTGATAGAAAATTACTCCAAGGTAAACTCAATTAGAGATGATTGGGTCTATGGACTCATTCGTCAAGAGTCTCGTTTCATTTCGGTTGCACAGTCTCCTGTTGGAGCAAATGGTCTAATGCAAATCATGCCGACAACTGCGAAGTGGATTGCTAAAAACTTACAAGACGAGAATTTTGATCCCTCAACCATTTATGAGGCAAATACCAATATTCGTCTAGGAACCGCATATTTACGTAGTTTACTTGATAGGTTAGACCAAAATATGGTTCTGGCTACAGCGGGTTATAACGCAGGCCCTAACCGAGCAAAACGATGGAGAGCGAGTCTGACACAAACCGTCGATGGAGCAATTTTCATCGAAAGCATCCCTTTTACGGAAACACGTGGTTATGTTCAAAACGTTATGGCCAATATGATGGAATACTCACAACAAGGCTCTCAACCTCTCAAACGGTTATCAGAGGTTATTGGTACTATTTCACCTAAGCCCATTGATGCAGAAGAGACGATTTAACCATGCAAATTTATTTAGTCGGTGGCTATGTTCGAGATCATTTTCTACGACAAGAGCTCCATTATGATATTCCTGAAGGAGATCGTGATTGGGTCGTTGTCGGATCAACTCCTAAAGAAATGAGGGCTAAAGGATTCTTACCCATTGGAAAAGATTTTCCTGTTTTTCTCGACCCTAAAAAGCACGAGGAATATGCCCTAGCTCGAACTGAGAGAAAAATTGCGCCGGGTTATCATGGTTTTAGGTTCCATGCTGCCCCAGAAGTTACATTAGAAGAAGATTTAAAACGCCGAGATCTCACGATTAATGCCATCGCTATGCAAGGGGATACAGTTTTTGATCCTTACCATGGCATCTGTGATATTCGAAATAAAGTTTTACGCCATGTTTCTGATGCCTTTGAAGAAGATCCCGTAAGAATCCTTAGAGTTGCTCGATTTTCAGCAAAATTACCAGAATTTAGCATCGCCCCAGAAACGATGAACCTAATGAGGCAAATGGTTGTAAATGGAGAAGCTGACGCACTTGTGCCTGAACGAGTGTTTCTTGAAATGAGAAAAGCCTTTACCCATGCCCACTGCGATCGCTTCATTCAAACACTTTATACATGTGGACTCGGACAAAAGCTTTTTCAGAATCTTAATCTAACTCAAGAACTCCTAGCAGTCTTGAATAAAGCTTGCTTATCAGAGCTAGATGAGGCTGTAAAGTTCGCAATTTTAACGTCAAATGTTAATAGCCTCGAGACGTTAAATGCATTCTTTGATAAATTTAAACCTAGTAGTGACATTATGGATTTATGCCGCTTATGGCTAAGATCCAAAGATCTCTTTATTTCTACACCTGAAGCAATGAACACTCTGTTTCAAACTGCTGATGCCTTCCGACGTCCTGAAAGATTCCAACTACTGCTGTGTTTAGCAACAGTATTTAAAAATATCGATAAAACTCTATGGAACAGGGCCTTAAAAGCTGCGTTAAGTATCAATGCAGGAGAGATTGCAAGTCGTTGCCTCAATAAAAAGGAAATTCCATTACAACTAAATGCTGCTCGTATTGCAGCTATTAAAGATAACTTATGAGCTGGTACTTACACCCCGAACTTTGCCAATGTCGACGCATTATTCTCAAAAATATTCAAAGAGATGTATTTATAGGCGCCTATGACAGTGAAAAAGATACTCGTCAACCTGTCATTTTTAACATTGAGATTTTTGTGACTACAAGCGATGAGAAGGATGATTTAAATAACGCCTATAACTATGATTTAGGCGTTGCTGCTGTTGATCATCATATCAATGAGAAACACATTGATCTCCAGGAAACAATGGTTGATAAAATTGCCGACGAACTACTATCTGACCAACGAGTCAAAGCCGTCTTGGTCCGTAGTGAAAAAACACAAGCATATGAAACTGTTGAAAGTGCTGGTATAGAAATTTTTAGGATTCGAAATGCCTGACCATGTTATTCCAATTGTCCCCGACACATCAAGCGCTCAAGAGTCTTTACCTGAAAGCTTTGAACTTAGCCCCAATCGTACAAAAAAGTCAGTGGCAGAAAAGAAAAATGAGAAGCGCATTATGCGCCTAGCCGGCAAGGCTATCACTGACTTTGGCATGATCGAAGAGGGTGACAAAGTCATGGTTTGTATGTCCGGTGGTAAAGATAGCTATGTCTTACTAGATGTCTTAATGAAACTACAAAAACGAGCGCCAGTTCATTTTGATCTTCTAGCGGTCAATGTTGATCAACACCTGCCTAACTTTCCCAAAGATGTTATTCCAAACTACTTGGAAAAAGTTGGTGTCCCCTACCATATTGAAGATCAAGACACATGGTCAATCGTACAACGAGTAATTCCTGAAGGACGTAACGTTTGTTCAGTTTGCTCACGCCTGCGACGTGGAATTATTTATCGAGTTGCTAAAGAAATGGGGGTAACAAAAATTGCCCTTGGTCATCATATGGATGACATTGTCAGTACACTTCTCTTAAATATGTTCTACGGTGGACGTCTAAAAGGAATGCCACCGATACTTCGTAGTGATGATGGCAAAAATGTCATTATTCGCCCTCTTGTCTATGTGCGCGAATATGAAATTGAACGTTGGGTCAAATATAGAAATTATCCAATTGTTTCTAAAGAAATTTGTCGAAAAATTGAAAATAAAAAGCGTGCTGAAATTAAAGCCCTAATTCGTCAATGGGATCAAGACTATGACAGCCGTATCTATAACATCTTGATGAGTATGACACGAGTTGCCCCATCACATTTGATGGATAAATCGATCTATGACTTTCAGGCTTTAATTCCTGATGCCTTACGCGATAAAGACTTAGAGGACGACCTTTAATTTTCCGGTTTATTGGCCAAGATCCATTGGTAAATTTCATCACGAGAAAATCCTGTGATCTTGGCCGCTGTTGCAGCCGCCTTAGAGCTTGGCATAGCCTTTGCTAAAGCCAAGACCCAAAGAGCCTCTTTATCTGACAATGTTAAGCCTTTTTCGTCTTTGGACTCATCGACCAAAACGACATACTCCCCTCTTGGTTCATGAGTTTGAGCCCATTGAGCCAAATCAGAGGCCGGCAGCGCAGAAAAAGTCTCAAATTTCTTTGTAATCTCCCTAGCCACGACCACTCGTCTGTCTTGTTGCAATGCTTCTGCCATATCCAGCAAAACATCAACAATACGATGAGGAGCCTCATAGATAACAAAGCTTTCCTTATGACGAGCTAGTGATTTAATGGCTTCTCGACGTGCTTTAGGCTGTGGAGGCAAAAAGCCAACGAAATGAAAACCGCCTGGCTCTAAACCCGCTGCTGACAATGCAGTCACTACTGCACTTGCTCCTGGTATCGGAATAACACGATAACCAGCCTCTTGTACTGCCCGTACCACTCTTGCCCCTGGATCTGATACCGCAGGTGTACCAGCATCAGTCACAAGAGCAACCCTCTCGCCCTTTTCGAGACGTTCAATTATCATATGGGATTGAGCTATTTCATTGTGTTCCCGTACGCTAATCGTTGGAACTGAAATGGAAAAGCGTTCCAAAAGTTTTTTGGTTTCTCTCGTATCCTCTGCCGCGATCACATCTGCCATGGCTAAAATCCATAAAGCTCGTAGAGTGATGTCTGCAGAATTTCCGATTGGAAGCCCTACAATATAAAGTGCAGCGCTGGGGAAACTCTGAGTATTGAGCCCCGCCTTTTGCATTAATAACTGTTCGGACCATTGGTTCGTCATGGATTGCATCGTGAATATCCGTCTATTTCAAGTTCTTAGTGTGGCTATTTTAGCGACCTTTAGTGCAACGAGTTTTGCTCAAGCTGCAATTCCGTTTGCAATTGACTTTACAAAAGAGGCGCCTGCGCCTTTGACTCAACCAATCAGCAACAAGCCTAAGATTGCCATTTTGATGCCAGAAAGTGGTAGTCCTTACGAGTCGCTCTATGCCCCCGTTATTCAAGCCATTGAGGCAGAGAATAAACAAAATGGGAGTCCCTATGAAATTCTACGCTTGCCAAGAAAATGGGGACAAAATGCTCAATCTCATCTACAAGATGCTGCTTTAATGGGAGCACTAGTTGCTATTGGCCCCTTGGCACGTGATGCCGTAGATGAAGTCTCATCGCTTCCATTCTTACCTCTACCAACCATTGCATTAAACCAAACGTCAAATGGTGTCTATGCACCAGAATTGATGATGAATTATGCTCTTAGCCAAGAACAAGAGGCCAAACAAATTGCTGAGATTGCGTTGGCGGCTTTACCGGCAACAAACAACAAAGGCGAACCTTCTAAGGTAAGAATTTTTGAAGTTGATGCTCCCTTAGAAAAACGTATTGCGAATACTTTTGAACAAGAGCTAATTGCCAAACAGATTCCCTACGAGCGTGTTGTACTCACCCCTGAATTAATGAAAACTCAATCACACTTCTACGAAATGGAGTCCGGGATTAAGCCTCCAGAGCTTGAACCTCTTCCAAATCGAGAAGATGACCCTTATGAATATCAACGTGTCAGACTACGCAATCAGAAACTAATGGCTGAATATCGTTCTTTAACAGCCTTTGAAGAGCCCCCTTATCTTGCAGCCTTTTTAGCTATGGATGCTCGCACTGCCGCACAAATTACACCACGCTTGCCACGAATGACACGTTTGTGGGGTACAAGCTTATTAAATCCTGGCGATCCGCGTCAAGGGGCTGTAGCTGCTATGACTTATGACTTGCAACGAGTAGGTTTTGTCGAGGCTCCCCTTGTCTTACAAAACAATGCTTCTGATTTTAGAGCTAGCTTTGGTGTTTCAATGCCAGCTCGCACATTCGACCGTCGACTTTTTTCTATGGGTGTGGACGCATATCGTTTAGCGTTACAGTGGATGAAGTGGAAACCACAAATTGACTTAAATGGCACAACTGGCCAATTAAGTTTTATCCAGTCAGAAAGTTCAACTGTAAAGCGAATTGCCCAACCCGCATTAATTGAAGCTAATAAAATTAAACCTGTTAGTGCAGAGCGCTTACAAAAAGCATTCTATCGACCAATAGAACAACATAAATAGTAAACAATGACAACACTATTGACGCTACAAGACGCAGAACTCGCCTTCGGAGATCAACCCTTATTAGATCACGCCAACCTCTCCGTACACGATGGTGAGCGCATAGGAATTATTGGGCGTAACGGTACTGGTAAAAGTTCTTTATTAAAGGTTATAGCAGGCGTTGAAAAGCTAGATGATGGCAACATCTCTATGCTTGATGGTCTATCCATAGCGTATGTCGAACAAGAACCTTTTTTACCCTCTGCTGATACCTTCCTTGAATCATTGATTCAACGTGGACAATTTGACCAAATAAATGATGAACGAGAGCACTGGCGATTATTAGCCCGTCTTGAAGAGTATCTTCATCGCTTTAAACTTGATGCACAAGCCAATCCACAAAAAGCCTCAGGTGGAGAGAAAAAGCGTGCTGCATTGGCCCTAGCATTTGCTCTATCGCGTGATCTTTTATTGCTTGATGAGCCTACAAACCACCTCGATATTGACGGTATTTTGATTTTAGAAAATCTTATCCAAAATGAATACCGCAACTCTAAGGCATTAATGGTGATCACGCATGACCGTAGCTTTTTGGACACTGTTTCAACTCGCATTGTAGAACTTGATCGAGGAATTCTCCGAAGCTACCCAGGCAACTTTAATGCTTATGAAGCTAGAAAAGAAGAAGAATTAGCTGCAGAAGAGATTGAAAGACGAAAATTTGACAAATTTTGGGCTCAGGAAGAAGTTTGGATACGAAAGGGCATCGAAGCGCGTCGTACTCGCAATGAAGGCCGTGTCCGCCGTTTGGAGCAACTACGCATTGAACGAGCAGCCCGTAGAGATCGATTAGGTCAAATCAATCTTAATATTGATGCAGGCATGAAAAGTGGCAAAATCGTGGCCGAACTTGACGGTGTCTCAAAAATATTTGGTGATAAAACTATCGTAAAAGATCTCAACTTTAAGCTATTAAGAGGCGATCGCTTAGGTCTAATTGGTCATAATGGTGTAGGAAAGAGCACTTTGATTTCTCTTTTGCTCGGTAAGCAACAACCCACTAGTGGTACCGTTAAGCTTGGAACAAACCTACAAATTGCTTATTTTGATCAATTACGAGGTCAATTAGATCCTAATAAAACAGTGGCAGAAACCATTTCTCCTGGAAGTGAGTGGTTAGAGGTCGGAGGCGTGAAAAAACATGTCATGGCCTATCTTGGTGACTTTTTATTCCCTCCAAGACGGGCTAATGTTCCGGTTTCTAATTTGTCAGGCGGCGAACGCAACCGCTTGCTTCTGGCTCGCCTATTTGCATTGCCTGCCAACCTACTTGTTTTAGACGAACCGACCAATGATTTGGATATTGACTCATTAGAACTACTGGAGCAAACCCTTCAAAACTATCCGGGCACTCTTATTTTAGTGAGTCATGATCGCCGATTCTTAGACAATGTTGTAACTGAAGTCCTAGCACCAGAAGGAGACGGTCTTTGGAGAGAGTATGTTGGTGGATATTCGGATTGGCTTCATTACCGACCACAACAGCCAGTTACAGAAGACAAAAAAGAGGTCATAACTCCAAAGCCTCAAACTAAAAAGCCACGACAAGAAAAAATAAAGCTTTCTTATAAAGAAAATAAGGAATTGGAGCAATTACCTGAGACTTTAATGGCATTAGAAGCTGAACATGAAAGCGCTCTTGAGCAAATGAATGATCCAGCATATTACACTGCCAATTCACCAGATCTCATTAAGAAAAATGCTGATGCATTAGCAGAACTAGAAGCTCGCATTGAGGCTGCATATGCTCGATGGGATGAGCTTGAAGCGAAAAAAGCACTTGTAGAGGCTCAAGAATAGTGACTGAAAGATAAGGGAATCTTCCCTTATCTTTTCCTGTTTTAGATACAAACTCAGTGTCATCTAACAGGCCAATTCTTGTCATTTCGACTTACAATTGATGGATTACCAATTAAGGGGATTATTGTGTCTGATACATCACAAACGCGTTTTGAAGCACTTCGCCATTTGAAAACACTGGACCAATTCATTCCGGCCCGAGCTAAAGCCGCCCCACACACCGAAGCTCTACGACAGTTTGACCGAAGTACAAATACTTGGGAAAGAATTTCATATCGTGACTTATACGACCGTATTCAACAATGGCGAAAAGCTTTTGCTAACTTAGGTTTGGCAAAAGGTGCACGTATTGCCATTTTACTGCCTAACGGAGTCGATGCCATTTGTTGTGACCAGGCAGTTTTGGCTAATGGTTATGTTCCTGTACCCCTTCATGCCATTGATACTGCAGGTTCAAGCGCTTTTATTATTGCTGACAGCGAGGCTTCCGTCCTTGTCACTAATCGTCAAAATCGGTGGGATTCTATCTATTTGTCAGAAACTCCAATGCCTAAGCTCAAGCATGTTATCTTTACCGACGAGTCTTCTCCTGCTCATCGAAACACAGATATCAAGCTTTGGGATTTGGAAAGTTGGATTGCTACCGGCTTTGATGTAACGGAATTACCGGAAGGCCCCGAAGAAAATGATTTAGCTGCCATCGTTTACACCTCTGGTACGACAGGTCGTCCAAAAGGCGTAATGCTCTCACATAAAAATGTGGTGAGTAACGTTATCAACACCGTGCAAACAGTATTACCCTACCCTCGTCCTGGCGATGTTTTCCTTTCATTTTTGCCCTTATCCCACACGTTTGAACGTATGGCTGGTTACTATTTAGCGATGGGCATGGGGTGCACTGTTGTCTTTACACGCTCCATTCAATTACTCGCTGAAGATTTTAGAATTATTCGTCCTAATATCATCATTTCTGTTCCTCGTATTTACGAACGAATTTTTGCAAAAGTACAAGCAAAGCTTGCCCGCAGCAACAGTGTGACTCGCTTCTTATTTAATTGGGCGACAGAAGTAGGTTGGCGTCGATTTTGCCGTCAATATGACATTGAGGTCCCACAAGGCAATTGCCAATGGTTAGATTCCGTTGTATGGCCTATTTTGAATGCATTAGTATCCAAAACGCTTCTCAATCAATTTGGCGGTCAATTAAAGGTTGCCATTAGTGGTGGTGCCGCCTTAAACCCTAAAATGGCTAAGGTTTTTTGCGGTCTAGGTTTACCTATTATTCAAGGCTATGGCATGACGGAGTCAAGTCCAATTATCGCGGGCAACTGCTTAGCCTATAACCATCCCGATACAGTGGGTAAGCCACTACCTAATACCGACGTACGACTCGGTGAGGATGATGAAATCCAAGTTAAATCCGATAGCGTCATGCAAGGTTACTTTAAGCGAGAAGAAGATAGTCAAGCCGCCTTTACGAAAGATGGCTATCTAAAAACTGGTGATGTTGGTGCCTTCGACCAAAAGGGCTATTTGCGAATTGTTGGTCGTATCAAAGAAATTATTGTTACCAGCACTGGAGAAAAGATTCCTCCCGCTGACCTTGAGTCTGCCATTGAGTTTGATCCTCTTTTTGATCAAGCCTACGTTATTGGGGAAAATCGCCCATTTATTTCCACAATGGTTGTCTTAAATAAAACCGAATGGACAAAACTTGCAACCACATTGGATTTAGATCCGAATGATCCGGAAAGTCTATTGGCTAGCGTCACAAAAAATGCGGTACTTAAACGAATTAAATTCGCGGCAAAAGACTTCCCACAATACGCATTACCTCGTAATGTATGTATAACATTTGAGCCATGGACCATTGAAAATGGGTTGTTAACTCCAACGCTTAAACTCAAACGCAAAAAAATGGAAGAGCGTTTTGCTCCGCAAATTGCGTCCCTATATGCAGGGCACCGTTAAGATTTTGTTAATAAATTACATTAAAATCATCGATCTTTGATGATTGGGATAGAGTTTGTCACTATGGCACAACACGAAAAACTTTTACCGGATTGGATGGTTGGTCTCACTGACCGAATCATGAAGTATTACATCGAGCGTGACCTCACACTCGAACCGATTATTCTGGATAAGCATCCCGCTCCAGAACCTGGTCACGAATACATGATGTATGCTCACATTCCTTTTTGCCATACGCTTTGTTCGTATTGCACCTTCCATCGCTTTTTGTTTAAAGAGTACAAAGCACGTGAGTACTTTGTTTCATTGCGAAAAGAAATGGATATGGCAAAAGAGTTGGGCTATGACTTTACGTCCATGTACATTGGTGGTGGTACCACTACTATCTTAGAAGATGAGCTCATCAAAACTATTGAACACGCTCGTACGCTATTTCCTTCGATCAAAGAGGTCTCGTGCGAAACGGACCCTGCACATTTAGCTAACCCTTCTTTCAAAAATTTAAAAGGTTTAGTTGATCGTATGTCCATTGGCGTCCAAAGCTTCAATGATGACATTCTTCGCATGACCGAACGCTATGAGAAATTTGGCAGTGGTCAACAAATTTTTGAGCGTATCCAAGCTGCTCAAGAACTATTCCCTATCTGTAACGTTGATATGATTTTTGGTTTCCGTGGTCAAACGGAGGAAATTCTACAACGTGATGTTGATTTGTTAATGAAACTTAACCCAAGACAAATCACAACCTATCCACTGATGGTTACTAGTCAAACTAAGTGCAGTGTTAGAAATACGATTGCCGCTCCGAGCGCAGACTTAGCATCACAGTACCGCATCATTTTGGATACTCTTGGCAAGGACTACAATCAACTTACCTCCTGGACATTTGGTCGCTCAAATGATGAAGGATTCGATGAGTATGTTGTTGATCATGACGAGTATCTCGGTGTGGGCTCGGGTGCTTTTAGCTTCTTAGGGAACTCGCTTTACGTCAATACTTTCAGTTTGCGTCGATACAACGAAAGAATTAATGCTGGCAAAATGGGAGTTGAGCGACGCCGTACATTTGATAAGCACTCAGTCTTACAGTACCGCCTCCTACTAGGCCTCTTTGCGGCTCGTTTATCCAGAAAGTATTTCAGAGAAGTTCATGGTGTTAATTTGGACCGTGCATTGTTCAAAGAAATGCTTGGCTTACGTTTAGCTGGTGCCATTAAAGATGATCCAAACGACCCAGACAATCTCATTGTCACCGACGCAGGAAAATTCCTGGGTTTGGTTATGATGAAGGATTTTTATTCTGGCATGGATAATGTTCGAGCTGCTTTACGCAAGCCCCTTTCATCAATTGATATGTAAAAGTAGATACCGGTCCATACCCCTTAAGAGATACTTAAAAAGGCCGTTTTTTACTTAATTTGCATCTATAAGTGTTTATAGTTATCTTGTCGAAGAGAAATGTAACAATTTCCATTTGACAGGAATTGTACGTACAATCCCTGATTCCAGAACGCTTGTGCACAAAGCACTGGCTATCAGGATTCGTCCATTATTTATTTGAATCTTGGGAGAGATTTCAACTATGTCCAAAACGATATTGGTCAATACGTTTGCTCCGCCGCCCAATGCGAACGGTGAAAACGGACCGGAATACGTTGGCAACCTTCGCAAAGGCGAATTGCGTGGCATTATCAAAATCAACGAAAGCAATTGCGTTGGTTGCGATACGTGCCGCAAGGTTTGTCCTGTGCACGCCATCTCAGGTGGCTTAGGCGTTGTTCACAGTATTCGTGAAGATGCTTGTGTTTCCTGCGGTCAATGCTTAATTGCTTGCCCCTTCAATGCAATTGAGCAAATGAGCTTCGTTGATGAAGTCATGAAAAAGCTCGACGATCCTTCTAAGCTCGTTGTGGCTCACCCGTCTCCGGCTGTTCGTGTGTCTGTTGGTGAAGAATTCGGTGCCAAGGCTGGTGAATTGGTAACGGAACAATTCGTTAACGCTTTGGAAAAGGCTGGTTTTGTTTGCTACGACGTGAACCAATCTGCCGACCAAACCATCATTGAAGAAGGTATGGAATTCGTTAAGAAGATCCAATACTGGGTTTTGGGCCACCGTGGTCCTGAAGTTGCTGAAGCTGCAGAACACCCGTTCCCGCACTTCACCAGCTGCTGCCCGGCTTGGGTCAAGAACTGCGAAACGTACCATGCTGGTTTGTTGCCGCACTTGTCTACTGCTAAGAGCCCGATCCAAATTGGTGGCCCCGTTGCTAAGACCTGGGCTGCAGACTATGTTTGGAAGAAAGATCCGCGCGATATCTACGTTGTTGCAGTGACGCCTTGCACGGCTAAGATCTTTGAAGCTTCTCGTCCTGAAATGAACGCTGCTTGGAAGCATTGGGTTAAGACTGGCCGTATCCCGGCTGATACGCCGTCTTTCCAAGACATTGACGCCGTTATTACTGCTCGTGAAATTGCTGAAATCTTCCGTCGTAAAGGCATCAATCCGTTGGAAATGCCTAAGACGCGTGAACGTAGCACGATGGAAATCTACACCGGTGCAGGTACCATTTTCGGTAACTCTGGCGGTGTGATGGAAGCTGCTTTACGTACGGCTTACTTTGTTCTTTCTGGCGAAGAATTGCAAAACCCGGACATCAAGATCGTTCGTGGTCACACGGATGCTATCGTTGAAGCAACTATCCCTGTTCCTATCAAGGAATTGGGTGGTAAGGTCTTTGAAGTTCGTGTTTGCGTTGTCAACGGTGCTTTGCAAGGTCTCGAAACGGTCTTGCGTCGTATCGAAGAAGACAAGAATCGCTACCACTTCATCGAAGTCATGAACTGCCCTGGCGGTTGCGTCAACGGTGGTGGTCAACCGGTTCGCACGGATAGCGCTGCGTGGCTCAATCCCACGTTGCCGATTCCGATGCAAATCTAATAGGATGGAGACAATAAATGCGCAAGTATGAATATACCGAACGCCAAACTATGGCCATGTTGGGCCGCCGTGGCTTCTTGAAGGTCACTGGTGTAACGGCTTTGGCTATTGGTGTCACTGGTTACGCCGTTGTTGACCTCCTCCAACGTCGCACGGATGTGATCAAAGCTCGTCAACGTGGCTTGTACCGTGACGATAAGTTGTGCCAAGAAATGAACCTTACCAACTCGCACCAAAACCCGTCTGTTATGCGTTTCTACGCTGACATGCGCACGGAGCCAGTTGAAGGCCTTGCACACGAGTTATTGCACACGCATTACTACCCACGCACGCAATTGGCGATTTTGGGAGGTAAACACTAATGGCTGAACGTATCTTACGATTCCACACCGCTGATAAGGTGTTCCACGGCGTTAACGCCATCACGTGGTTTGCTTTGCTCTTTACGGGCGCTGCTGCTTACTTCTGCGACTTGTCTGATGCTACGATCAACAATCTCATGATCTGGCACATTGCTATCGCAGTGGTTTATACCTTCAACCTCATTGGTTTCTTAGTGTTTGCACCGCATCGCTTTGCTGCGTTGTTGAATGCTTTGTTGACCTGGGATATGGACACGATCAAGTGGTTCCGTAACTTTGGTGGTTACCCGCGTCGTTTCTTCGGCATCCCGTTTGGTCCGGTGGAAGTTCCTCCGCAAGGCCGTTACAACGGTGGCCAAAAGATGAGCTATCTCATCTTCATCTTCATGATGTACGCTTTGGCCGTGACGGGTTGGTTGCTCTTTTACTTTGCACCTGCCATTCCGAAGAACGCCTTCTGGTGGATGTACATGTTCCATGTTTGGGGCTCTATCATCTGCTCTTTGATGGTGGTTGGTGCTCACATTCCGCTCGCCTTGCTCTCTTGGGAACACTTCAAGGGTATCTGGGGCTTGGGCGAAGGCACGATCTCCTACGAGGCTGCCGAACACCACTCTCCGAAGTGGTTGGCTAAGGATGTTGTTCAAACGAACATCGAAAAGCGCATCTAATTTATACAAAAGTTACGCTTAACTAGCCTCTAAAATAAAAGGGATTCGTTATGATATGACGAATCCCTTTTTCTATTTACATAGGTCAAAAGTACATGGCAACCAGTCGTTTAGAAACTCCCAAAGGCTTGCGTCTTCATTTTGGGTTATTCGGCAAACGTAACGCAGGAAAATCCTCTCTTATCAATGCGTTAGCCAATCAAAACATTTCCATTGTCAGCTCAGTGGCTGGAACAACTACCGACCCGGTAGAAAAAGCGTTTGAACTTGCCCCCATTGGTCCTGTAGTTTTTATGGATACTGCAGGTATTGATGATGTTGGCGATCTTGGACTAGCACGTATTGAAAAAAGCCTCTCTGTCTTAGAGTGGATGGATATTGCCCTCGTTGTTTGTGAGGTTGGAACTTGGGGTGAACATGAAGAAAAGCTATTGAAAATCACCCATCAAAATGGAACTCCAACCATTGTTGTAATTAACAAAGTTGACACAAAAAGTGTCAACAAAGAATTTGTACAAGAGCTCAAGCAACGCGGCCTTAAAGTCGTTTGTACAAGTACAAAGGAACATCTAGGGATTGATGCCCTGCGTGACTGTATTATTCAAACAGTTTTGGATCAAACAGAACCCGACCGTCCCTTAATGGAGGGGATTGTTAAATCTGGCGATACGGTAATTTTAGTAACACCAATTGATACAGGTGCACCCAAAGGGCGTCTAATTCTTCCTCAAGTACAAGCCATCCGTGAACTCCTTGATAGTGGTGCAAAATGTATTGTTATAAAGGAAGATCGTATCCAAGAAACCTTGGCTGAGCTCAAGACAAGTCCTGATTTAGTCATTACCGATAGTCAGGTTGTCCAACGCGTTGTGAAAGAAGTGCCTGAGCCAATTCCAGTTACTACATTTTCCATCCAAATGGCCTACTCCAAGAGTGATTTGTTAGAAATGGCCTTGGGTGCTGCAGCCTTAAGCAAGTTAAAGCCTGGGGATCGTGTCTTAATTGCAGAAACATGCTCACACCACCCATTAAAGGATGATATTGGACGCGTAAAAATCCCCAATTGGTTACGTCAAAAAGTAGGTGGAGACCTTTGTGTTGATATTGCGGTTGGAAAAGACTTACCGACCGATTTAACGCCTTATAAGCTCATTATTCAATGTGGTGGTTGCATTGTTACGCGTCGCCATATGTTGGCCCGCCTGCGCGCTGCCAGGGCTCAAGGCGTGCCTATGACAAACTATGGCGTAGCTATTTCCTACTTGCAGGGGGTATTGCCTCGCTCACTGGCCTGCCACCCTGAAGCAAAAGCCATTTTTGACCAAGCTCTCAAAGCATAAAGGACCCATATTATGAAAAGCATTGAGTCCATTGTTAAACAAACAGAATTCAGTGATGACGATATTGTTCGTTTACTGGGAATTACCTCAGCTCAAGACGCAGAGATACTCCGTCAGGCTGCGTATACTCGAACAACTGAACACCTTGGTAATCAAGTGTATTATCGTGGCTTAATTGAGTTTTCTAATATATGCACTTTGAACTGTAGGTACTGCGGTATTCGCAAATCAAACCATACAGTACCACGATACGAACTTACTCACGAGCAAATTGTCCAAGCCGCACTTTGGGCCGCAGAAAATCATTACGGTTCGATTTGCTTGCAAGCTGGAGAAAGACGAGATCCGAAATTTGTTGATTTTGTTACCAATGTATTAAAAGAAATCCATCAAAAAACGGTCAGTGAGGTACTGCCCTATGGCCTTGGAGTGACTCTCTCTCTTGGTGAACAAACTTTAGATGTCTACAAACAATGGGCTGAAGCCAGTGGCAACCCTATCGGATTGCGCTATCTTTTACGATTTGAATCCTCTAATCCTGATATCTTTGATCACCTTCACTGTTGCCCCGGCAAACATGAAAAAGGCTTAGAACGACGTTATGAGGCCCTAGAACGTTTACGCCAAGCTGGTTATCAAGTCGGTTCTGGTGTCATGATTGGGCTTCCAAGTCAAACACTTCAAGACCTATGCAATGACATCCGTATGTTCCAAAAGTTAGATTTGGATATGATTGGCATGGGCCCATATATCACTAGCGATGGTGCTGATATGCTAGGCGAAGGCATGATGGAAAAGACGCTGTTAATGCGTTTAGCCTTAAATATGATTGCTACAACTCGCCTAGTGATCCCCGATGTCAATATTGCGGCAGCAACAGCTCTGCATGCTCTTGAAGAGAATGGTCGTGAAAAGGGAATTATGCATGGTTGCAACGTTATCATGCCCAATATCACGCCTCGTATTGTTCGAAAAAACTATCAACTATATGCGAACAAGCCCTTTATTGAACAAGAGCCAAGTGATACTAATCACGTCCTACAAGCTAGTATTGAAAGCACTGGACGGACCGTTGGCCTAAATGTTCTTGGTAGCTCCTGTCATTGGAAAAAACGTACACAAAATAATTAAAAAAATGGGCTTCAAAATGAAGCCCATTTTTGACTACTCTTCAAAAGTTTGGTTCTTCTCGCGTGTGGTTCGGAATTCAACATCCGGCCAATGACGCTCTGTAGTTTGAAGGTTATAAATGGATGTTGCCAGATAGACAAGATTCCCATCAGCATCTTTGGCTAAGCGAGTAGCTTGTTCATCGGTAAATCGCTTTTTCGTATCCTCATCTGGGAAATGTAGCCAGCGTGCCGTAGAGACATCTGTTTGCTCATACAGCGCATCCACCTTATATTCTGTAGCCAAACGCTGAGCAACAATTTCAAACTGCAAGAAACCAACTGCCCCCAAGTAGAGATGACCAAAGTCATTTTCAAATACTTGGATTGCACCTTCTTCTCCCAACTCCTTAAGACCTTTTTGCAATTGTTTTGCTTTAAATGGGTCCTTGGCACGAGCAGAACGGAATAATTCTGGTGCAAAATATGGAATCCCAGTAAAGCCCAAAACTTCACCTTCTGTTAACGTATCGCCAATATGCAGTTGCCCGTGGTTATAAATACCAATAATGTCACCAGCAACAGCATCTGTCATGGTTACACGATCATTAGCCATAAAGGTTAAGGCATTCGGGATCTTCATTTCGCGATTTTCACGCAAATGGCGAACTTTCATACCCTGTGTATATCGACCAGAGCAAACTCGGAAGAAAGCAATGCGGTCACGATGCTTAGGATCCATATTCGCTTGGATCTTAAAGACGAAACCACTAAAGGGCTTTTCCGTCGGTTCAACCATACGCTTACCCCCATCTCGAGGTTGTGGTTGGGGAGCCCAACGAACTAAGGCCTCCAAAACGTCCTTCACACCAAAATTATTTACACCAGAACCAAAGAAGACAGGGCTTTGCTCACCAGCCAAGAACTTATCCAGGCTGAACGGATTAGAGACTCCCTTCACTAATTCAATGCTTTCTCGAACATAATCCATTTCCAACGGGAATAATTCATCGAGGCGCGGATTGTCTAGTCCTTCAATTAATTCTTCATTACCAGATAAACGATCTTCACCGGCAGTAAAGCGTACCAAACGGTCTTTCTCAAGCGAGAAAACGCCTCTGAAGGTCTTACCCATGCCAATCGGCCAAGTAATAGGTACACACTCTAATTTCAAGATTTCTTCGATCTCACTTAAAAGATCGATTGGATCTCTAACTTCACGGTCAAGCTTGTTGATGAATGTGATAATAGGCGTATTGCGTAAACGACAAACTTCTAACAATTTGATCGTTTGAGCTTCCACACCTTTGGCAGCATCAATCACCATCACTGCAGCATCTACTGCAGTTAACACACGATATGTATCTTCCGAGAAATCTTCGTGCCCCGGTGTGTCCAACAAGTTAATGACGTGATTGTCGTACTCGAACTGCATCACGGAACTCGTCACCGAGATACCGCGTTGTTGTTCTACTTCCATCCAGTCACTTGTAGCATGACGAGCGGCCTTGCGGCCTTTCACTGCACCAGCCATTTGGATAGCTCCACCAAAAAGCAAAAGCTTTTCAGTTAATGTCGTCTTACCCGCATCAGGGTGAGCGATGATGGCAAACGTACGACGTTTTTGCACATCTTTTAAAATTCGTGGGTCTAAATCAACCATTTTTAAGAATTCTTTTGATAATTCAAATATTTTTGTCGACAACTAAGCGCCGTATTGTACCTGATTTCAAGAAAAATCCTTAGTCTCTAGCCCATTGCGATACAATGACAGACATTCATTTAAAGGAGAGGTTATATGAGTTATTTTCCTTCATGGAAGTTGAAAACGGATGGCATTATTGCCCCTGATGAACGCTTACCCATGCCACAAACCTTAGCAATGGGTATTCAACACGTTGTTGCCATGTTTGGTTCAACCATTTTGGCTCCATTATTGATGGGCTTTGACCCTAACGTTGCAATCTTAATGAGCGGCATTGGAACGCTCATTTTTTTCGTCATTGTTGGTGGGCACGTTCCTAGTTATTTGGGATCTAGCTTCGCTTTTATTGGGGTTGTTATTGCAGCAACTGGCTATGCTGCAGGCTCTGGACTCAACGCTAATATTGGGGTAGCTCTTGGAGGCATTATTATTTGCGGTTTAATTTACGCCATAGTTGGACTCATTGTCATGATGACAGGAGTACGATGGATTGAGAAATTAATGCCCCCAGTCGTCACTGGTGCTGTTGTTGCTGTGATTGGCCTTAATTTGGCTCCTACCGCTGTTCGTAGCGTTGGCACAGGAACGTTTAATGCCTGCATCGCAATCATCACTATGATCTGCGTTGGGGCCGTTGCTGTGTATACACGTGGCATGATTCAAAAGCTTCTAATTCTTGTTGGCATTGTTCTGAGCTACATTATTTATTTTATTTTGGCTAACGTTCTTGGTTTCGGTCCGGCAATCGACTTCAGCATTATTAGTAACGCTGCTTGGTTTGGCATGCCAACATTTCACACTCCAGTTTTTGAATTTAACGCGATCTTATTAATTGCTCCTGTTGTCATTATTTTGATTGGTGAAAACCTCGGACACGTGAAGGCTGTGACCGCTATGACTGGAAAAAATCTTGATCCTTATATGGGACGAGCTTTCTTGGGTGATGGTGTAGCCACAATGATTGCAGGTAGTGTTGGCGGTACAGGGGTCACAACCTACGGTGAAAATATCGGCGTTATGGCTGCTACGCGTGTATATTCAACGCTTATCTTTGCAGTTGCTGCATGTATTGCTATTTTATTAGGCTTTTCTCCAAAGTTTGGAGCTGTAATCCAAACTATTCCTCAACCCCTTCTTGGTGGTGTTTCAATCGTTGTTTTCGGCTTAATTGCCGTTGCGGGTGCTCGTATTTGGGTTGTTAACCACGTCGACTTTGGCAATAACCGTAACCTAATTGTTGCAGCTGTCACATTAATTTTAGGTGCTGGTGACTTTACCCTAAACCTCGGCGGCTTTGCCCTAGGGGGTATTGGGACTGCTACCTTCGGTGCTATATTGCTCAATGCACTAATGAACCGTGGCGATCATGAGGAAAATACTGGTGACCCTTTAATCGAAAAGTAATTTTTAATCATTGAAATTACACAACTAAAAAGCCTCTATCCGAACAGATAGAGGCTTTTTATTATGCTTGAAAAGTGATTTTAGGCACGCTTTTCCAAAACAGGTTCAGAACAGCCATCTACACCAACCAAAACCAAGCTTGTCAACAAAGCCAATTGAGGTCCAAGATAAGCATCAACCGGTTCCCACCATTCCTTAACGTTATGGTTAAAGCCTTCCTTACCGCCACCGCCTAAGGTCGTAGCTGGCACTCCCTTATTTACTGCAACATTGTGATCCGTAGAAGCAAAGGCGTACGAATACAAAGGAATATCCAATGCTGCCATAGCACCACGAGCTGCTTGTAGAACACTCACGTCATCAGATTGACCGCCACCTGGACGATGACCAATCGGTTCAAGCGTTAACTTGACACCGTTTTCCTCACTGCAGCCCCAACGAGCATTTTCGTCCTTGGCAGCTTGTTCAAAAATCGGAAGAAGACGAGCTTCTAAGTCATCTAATTCTTGGGCTCCGGCACTGCGCATATCCAATTCCATTTCCACATGAGCAGCAATGGAATTTACGGTCGTACCGCCCTTAATCGTACCGCAGGTGAAAGTTGTTTTTGGATCACACGTCGTTTCAACATCCGCAACCTTAGCAATAGCACGCCCCATAGCATGAATGGCAGACGGCGTACCAAAAGCATTCCAAGAGTGGCCACCAGGACCATCATAGTGGACGCGATAACGCTTAGAGCCCGTTGCACCACGCAAAACACGATTAACATTCACTCCATCAACGGAAATAAAACCATCGATTTGAATACCAGACTTATTAAAGAGGTACTTAGAGCCACGCAAATCGCCATTACCTTCTTCACCGACGCTACAGACGAAAAGAATGTCCCCAACGGTCTTGATGTTGAATTCTTGCAATGTACGCAACACCTGCAAATTCACAGCTAAACCACGAGCGTCATCACTAATGCCGGGGGCAAAATAGCGATTACCTTCCTTACGAACCTTCACATTCGTTCCTGCGGGGAAAACTGTGTCTAAGTGAGCTGCCAAAACCAAAGTTGGACCATTACCTGTACCTGCACGGCGAGCTAAGACATTACCCTCTTCATCAATCTTTGCTTCTAACCCGAGTTCCTCAAAACGACGAGCCAACTCTTTTGCGCGAACATCTTCATGGAATGGAGGAGCTTCAACTTCAGTAATTGCAATTTGATCAGCAATCGTCTTCTCTTCGTCGCGCTTGATACCTTCAATAGCGGCTTTGATCGTTTCACAAGCAGAAAGTGCATCCACAGCGGCTTGGACATGCGCTAACAAAGGTGGCATTTCCAAGGGCTTGGCATCGACAGGATTATCCATTTTCGACTCCTAATGTAATTGAATTTATTCGCACTTTTAACGGCGATTCGTTTTATTGTAACAGTTAAGATGATCTACTTAGACGTATCAAATCAACGATTAACGCTTAAGCTTTGCAAATGCATTGGCCATAGCTCCCATCGATGAACGCGAGTCTTTCATTGTTCTAGATGGCTTGCCCTTGGTTCTAATAGTGTTTTTTCCTGCATTAGACTTCATTGATAAAGCGATACGATTACGAGCTACATCAACCTCTACAACTCTCACTTTAACAATTTGACCTACTCGAACCACTTCACGAGGATCTTTCACAAAGCGATCAGAGAGTTCAGACACATGAACTAACCCATCTTGATGGACACCAATATCAATAAAAGCACCAAAGGCAGCCACATTTGAAACGACCCCTTCTAGTTCCATCCCAACCTTTAAATCAGATACTGAGTCCACACCTTCTTTGAACTCTGCCATCTTGAACTCTGGTCGTGGATCTCGTCCTGGCTTTTCTAATTCTGCAAAAATGTCCAACACAGTCGGCAAACCAAATTGCTCATCCGTAAAGTCTTTGGCGTGCAATTGAGATAAAACATCATGATTGCCGATAAGCTCTTTTAAGGTCTTGCCTGTTCTCTTGGCAATGCGCTCAACAATGGGATAAGCCTCAGGGTGAACGGCCGAAGCATCTAAAGGATTATCTCCAGAATTAATGCGTAAAAAACCCGCCGATTGTTCAAATGTTTTCGCTCCAAAGCGCGGGACTTTCATAAGTTGAGTACGATTAGAAAAGCCTCCAATTGTTGTCCTATACAACACAATGTGCTCTGCAATTGTTTTAGTTAAACCTGAAACACGTGATAATAGCTGAGCACTCGCTGTGTTTAGATCCACCCCTACAGCATTTACACAATCCTCAACAACGGCATCTAGCTTATGGGCTAAGTGCAACTGATTTACGTCGTGTTGATACTGACCAACTCCAATGGCTTTAGGGTCAATTTTGACCAATTCTGCTAACGGATCTTGCAGGCGACGAGCAATTGAAACTGCACCTCGATAACTTACATCCATATCCGGAAACTCTTTTGCTGCCAGTTCACTAGCAGAGTAAACACTCGCACCTGCTTCACTAACAACAACCTTGGTCAAACGTAACTCAGGATGGCGTCGAATGAGATCGGCAGCTAATTTATCGGTTTCACGACTAGCTGTCCCATTGCCAATGGAAATCAACTGACTCCCATGACGCTTGGCCAAAGCTACCAAAATTTCAATGGATCGCTCCCATTCACGTCGAGGCTCATGAGGGTAAATTACACCGGTATCTAAAACAGCACCAGTTGCAGAGATGACTGCAACTTTTACACCAGTTCGCAAACCAGGATCTAATCCAATTACTCCCTTTTGCCCAGCTGGCGCTGCCAATAGGAGATCTTTCAAATTAATACCAAAAACTCGAATCGCCTCATCCTCTGCCTTCTCTCTCAAAGTAGCAAAGAGCTCACTTTCGATATTCAAGCTCACCTTAACACGCCACGTCCAACGACAGACATCTTGCAACCAAGAGTCTGCAGATCGTCCGAGATCTGCGATACCAAAATGATTTGCAATAATCGATTGGCAGGGGTGATTTTTTTGATTTTCCTCATCCTCCGTCAACTGAATTGAAACCTTCAGAACACCTTCTTGGCGACCTCGGAACATGGCCAAGGCCCGATGGGACGGTACAGAGGACAGGGCCTCATCATAATCAAAATAATCTTTAAACTTTTCCCCTTCACTTTCCTTGCCTTCAATGACCTCCGAAACAACAAAGCCATTTTTCCCAATAAATGTACGTATCTTGGCAAGTAACTCCGCATTTTCACTAAAACGTTCTGCCAAAATATCTCGGGCCCCATTTAAAGCTTCTCGAGTGGTTTTTATTCCTTTTGCTTCATTAATATATTTTTGAGCCTCTAATTCTGGCTCTAAAGTAGGAACATTAAATAACGCATCCGCTAAAGCCTCTAATCCTGCTTCTTTAGCGATTTGAGCACGAGTACGTCGACGGGGCTTAAAAGGCAGATAAAGATCCTCAATTGTTTGCTTTGTCTCCGCTAGAGTTAAGGCTTCTCTTAACTCATCTGTGAGCTTGCCTTGAGACTCAATCGAATCTAAAACAGTCTGTCGTCGCTCTTCCAACTCTCGTAAATAAACCAAACGCTCTTCTAATAAACGTAGCTGCCCATCATCAAGTCCACCTGTCACTTCTTTTCGATATCGAGCGATAAAAGGCACTGTTGATCCTGAATCTAATAAATCAACAGCTGCACTGACCTGTGCCTCTCGAGCTCCAATATCCTTGGATAAGGTCGTCAAAATGCGTTGGAGAGCTTGAGGAGTTAAATCCATATTTAGACCTTTCTATACAAAAAAAGAAATTCACCAATCTTATTTAAAAAAGATTGGTGAATTATCAAAGTAAATTTAATGAACAGGCTTCAAGCTTCGAGCGTTTTGGCGAATCATATCCACCAAATCACGATCCTTTTGCTCATATGCTTGTTTGCGAAGCTGTAAATAGATATTCTCTTCGGGAGCTTTATCTGTATCTTCTTCGTAGATGAATCGCAAGAAATAATATCCTTCCTGCGCAGGCGCCTCTAGAGAAATCGTAAATCGGCTAGCTGGATAATTTTCGCTTTTCTGAACATCTGTAATTACAGATTGTTCATTATCAAAACGCACAGTATCCATGACAGTAAGACCACCGAAATGCAACTCTCTTTCTAACACCAATTGATCACCATCAAAATGCTCATGCACCACACTCTTTTTCATTGCTTCTACGTAATCAGAGGGGTGACGAGCAAAATGCTCCAACTGGCGCCAAAGCATCGATACATTCAATACGTCAGCCAAATCATCGTGCGGATTTGTCACCTCAATAATATGTTCATGAATTTTAACCATGATTCTTTGCCTTCTTTAATTTTTCTTCTAACCAAAAGCTATAGCGAGACATCGCAAAGCTACTAAAGAAGTAAATGGCAGCAATAAAGATATAACCTTCAACAAAAAATTGTCGCCATTGAGGATCCCCGAGTGCTAACCGCAGAGCTCCAGTCAGGTCATACATTGAGACAACAGTCACAAGAGAGGTATCCATAAAAGTCGAAAGTAAACTATTTACAAATGCAGGAATAACAGCAACCAAGGCCTGAGGCAAAATCACATACACGTATACTTGCCACGTTCTTAACCCCAATGACTCTGCAGCATCAAATTGCGCTCTTGGAATAGTCTGCAGACCACCTCTAACTGTCTCTGCCATATACGCTGCCTGGAATAAAGATATCCCGATAGCAATACGCCAAAAACTATCAATGCTCCAACTCGCTGGCAAAATAAGAGGAAAAATATAAGTAGCCACAAATAAAACCGTAATTAACGGAACTCCACGGACTAATTCAATATAGGCTGTGCTTAACACTCGCAACACAGGCATCTGAGACCTACGTCCCAAAGCTAACAAAATGCCTAACGGAGCGGATGCTGTCATCCCAATAATGGTGAGTATGACCGTCAAAGGCAACCCACCCCATGCATCCGAATCAATAGGAGTCAACCCAAAAACACCGCCTGCCATTAAAGTGAAAAACAGAGTGAGGGCAAAAAACCAACCTACACATATTAGCCGTGCTCCCCGTCTACTCCATAACATTGGAAGGGCGGACACAATGAGCATCACAACCACAGCACCTGTACCAACAGCAGCACGCCAATGCTCATCGTAAGGAAAGCGACCAAATAAAATTAAACGCCACTTTTCAGCAACAAAACCCCAACAAGCACCAGTTGACTCTCGACACAACTGCAAATCCGGTTGAGTCACCGCGTTTAGAATGCCCCAACTTGTTAAATTAACACCCAAATATAAAAGTACACCAACAATCACTACCGTAATCAGAGAGGACCACGTTGAGGTGAAATACTGACTGCGAAGCGTACTGAGAAGCGTCTTAGATGAATGCATCACTCGCTCCTACTTCGGTGCTGCTATGACGCGAGAATTCATCGCATTCATAATCACAGCAATAATCAGATTCAAGAAGAGATAGACCATCATAATCATCAAAATCGCCTCAAGAGCTTGCCCCATGATCACAATGGACGTATTACCAACGCTAACGATGTCTGGATAACCAATAATGACAGCTAGTGATGAGTTTTTCGTTAAATTCATAAACTGACTAGCTAAAGGTGGAATCACAAGACGTAATGATTGGGGCAAAATTACATAGCTTATTGTTTGTAGATTAGCCATCCCCAACGCTTCTGCTGCTCTCCATTGATTTTTAGGCACAGCCAAAATACCTGCGCGAACAATTTCTGCAATAGAAGCTGATGTAAACGTCGTTAAACCAATCCAAAGTGTTAAAAATTCAGGCGTAGCCCCAGCGCCACCAACAACCATGAAGCCTTCCATTTGAGGATGACTCCACCCTCCTAAAAGGCCAAACAAAATCCAAACAACTACAGCAGTCAACACACTTGCAACCAAAGCACTTAAGGTTGCCATTAGGCTAGTAATTCGACTAATAAAATATCGACGTGCGCCCAAAAAGGTGACTATAGCTAAAGCAAATGCAGTACCGTTGGCCATCGACAGATTATTGGGTACGGCAAATTGAAGCCCCGCTTTTGAAATCATTAACCATGATCCAAGGGTCAATGGATCAAAAGAATCTGGCAAAAATTCAGTTATAACCAAATAGATTGCAAACAGTTGGATTAGAAGGGGGATATTGCGATAAAACTCAACATGCGCAACGCCTAAAAAGCGAACCAATGGATGTTTTGACAATCGCATTAAGCCAACAATAACCCCGAGAACAGTGGCTGTCACAATGGAAAATATCGCAACTCGGACAGTATTTAGCATCCCTGCAACAAACATTCTCCCAAAACTGTCATTTGAGTTAACCGCAATCAGTGATTCACCGATTTCAAAACTGGCACGATCGCTTAAAAAAGCAAATCCAGAGCGAATATCTTTTGCCTGAAGGTTGTCATGAATGTTTTGTCCAAAAACGTAGCACAGGACAGCAAACAACACAAAAATAATGGCTTGCCAAAACCACTCACGTCGGCGACGATGAGCTTCTCGAGCCTGATAAGAATCGTCTCCGATTGTTATCTTGCTCTTAAAAGGAATTAGTTTAGATTCTTGGCTCATTGATGATCAAAATGGCGGTTGTTAAGCACAACCGCCATCTTTTAAAAGTTCCTAGTGGAAATTAACGGATCGGTGGAGCATATAACAAGCCCCCTTGAGTCCATAAATTATTGTTGCTACGAGGCAAGCCTAACTTAGAGTTCGGACCCATGTTAGCTTCAAAACTTTCACCGTAGTTACCCACTTGCTTAACAATACGGTAGCTCCATTGCTTATCTAAGCCTAACATTTTACCCATATCTTCAGAAGCGCCAAGTAAACGTTGTACATCCGGACGCTTATCTTGAGCTAACTTTTGATCCACATTAGCCTTTGTAATACCCAACTCTTCAGCATTAATCAAAGCAAAAATAGACCAACGGACAATGGAGTACCACTGATCGTCACCGCGACGAACAGCCGGAGCCAAAGGCTCCTTGGAGATCACTTCCGGCAAAATTTCATAATCACCTGGCTTTGCGGAATTAATACGAGCACCTGCTAAGTCACTCATATCCGTTGTATAAGCCTGACAGCGACCAGAGAAAAATGCAGCTTGAGTTGCTTCAGTTGTATCGAAAACAACCGTCTTAAACTTCAAGTTATTTGTATTAAAGAAGTCTGCTAAGCTCTTTTCACTGGATGTACCAGACTGCACGCAAATAGTTGCGCCATTTAATTGCTTTGCGCTCTTAACATTCAAACGTTTCGGAACCATAAAGCCTTGACCATCATAGTAACTAATGGCTGTAAACAAAGCACCCGTGGTCGTGTCACGATTCATAGTCCAAGAGGTATTTCGAGCCAAAACATCAATCTCTCCTGACTGCAAGGCAGAGAATCGTTGAGGAGAGCTCAAGGGGACAAATTTCACCTTCGTTGCATCTCCCAATGTAGCAGCTGCCACAGCACGACAGATATCAACATCTAAACCTGTCCAATTACCTTTACTATCAACAGAAGAAAAGCCAGGAGCAGCGGTGTTAACACCACAAATTAAATGACCTCGAGCCTTAACCGTATCTAACGTAGAGGCAGCGTTTGCCTGAACGCTAACGGCTAATCCCAAGAGTGCGACAGCAATCGCGCTTAACTTGGCTTGCATAGTGATTCCTTTTGCGTATGAATGGAAATAATGTGAAGTGGAGTGCGGCTTGAAAATGGGTCGAGACCACCTCGATAGAGTAGCATTAGATTTTTACATTATCGGTCTGACAAAAACAAGTAGAAACCCTGAACAAAAGTGTGAATAAGTGCTTCTCTATACTTAGATTCTTCTAAGGTTTTCTTACTCATAGCTCCATAAAAAACGACCTCACACTAAAAAAGTCCTTATTTTTGCTATACTTATAGGATGTGTGATCATTTTTTATCTTTATGTCTAATTACTCTTTACTCCTTTTACTTATAGCCTTAGTGCTCTCTAGTAGTTTCTTTTCCATCTCTGAAATTTCTCTTGCTGCCGCAAAAAAAATCCGCTTAACAACAATGGCGGAGGAAGGCCATAAAAAAGCATCTCGAGTCCTTGCCTTACAAGAGCATCCGGGGCACTTTTTTACGGTTGTTCAAATCGGCGTTAATGCCGTTGCCCTTGCCGGTGGCATTGTCGGTGAACGTCTGTTCTCCCCTGCCTTTACTGAAATTGCGCTTAATTTCACGACCAATATCGCTTTTGCAAACGCTTTTGGTTTTTGGTCAAGTTTTATTTTGTCTACGACTGCCTTTATTTTGTTTGCAGACTTAATCCCTAAACGGTTAGCTCTAGTTGCCCCTGAACAAATTGCTGTCGCCGTCATTGGACCAATGAGTTTTCTCATCCAAGTCTTAGCTCCTTTTGTCTGGTTTTTTAACGGTATTGCTAATGTCATTATTCGCCGTCTTGGCCTTCCTGAGCACGCTAAGGAAAAAATTACGTCTGCTGACATTATTGCAACCGTTGACGCTGGCACAGCTGCTGGGATCATTGCAACTGAAGAGCAAACCGCAATCGAAAACATTTTCGAACTAGAAAGTCGCACCGTTCCTAGCTCAATGACACCTCGAGAAAACATCATCTACTTATCATTAGATGACTCAGAAGAGGAAATCTGTCGCAAAGTCGTCAATACACCACACAATCAATACATTGTGTGTAACGAAGGGCTCGATAATGTTGTTGGCATTGTCGACTCTAAAGCGTTATTGCGACGCATTATGAGCGAAAAGGACCTCTCACTGAAAGAGTCGGGTTTAGTTCGCCCCGTTCAAATGGTGCCTGACTCTTTGACCTTGTCTGAAATTTTGGACTGTTTCAAACGCTCCCACTCAGACTTTGCAGTTATCATCAACGAATACGCTCTTGTTGTAGGCATTATTACGCTCAATGACGTCATGAGTACCGTCATGGGCGATCTTGTCAGTACCGAAGAAGAAGCCCAAATTATTGAGCGTGAAGATGGCAGTTGGCTTGTTGATGGTTCAACTCCAATTGATGATTTAGAGCGTTTACTTGGCTTTGAAAGCCTGCCAGATGACTCTACCTATGAAACTGTCGCTGGCTTTATCATGTACATGCTCAGAAAAATCCCCAAACGCACAGACCGAGTAACTTACGGTGGGTATCGTTTTGAAGTTATTGACGTTGACAACAACAAAGTTGACCAGGTGTTAGTCACTACCGTCAAGCCAGATGTTCCTAAGGAAATCATCGAAGCATTACCACCAACAAACGAAGTTCCTAAACCCCAAAATTGATTGGTTTTCAAAAGAAAAGCTCCTTTCGGAGCTTTTCTTTTATCCATTATTCTGATTTCTTAGCTTTAGTGGTCGTTTTCTTTGCTTTTGTTGTTGGACGCTTTTGGGCAAACTCAAAACTAATCGCCCCATCTTTACCCATTACCAAAGAAGCCGCAAATTTACGTTTTGTTCGATTAGAAACGAATCCTGCTAACTCATCGCTTTTTTTCTCCATCAAAAGCTTCTTAGCTTGCTCTGGATCGATGTTTTGCTGCAAGATAATTCGACCAATACGGAAGTCGCACGTTTTATCAAAAACCTTCTCGCATAAATAACCCTTCGGGGTATTAAGAACACTTGAACCACATTTAGGACAAGCTCCAATGATTTCAAATTGAGTTTTATCCATTGGTTCATCGGACTCTTCTTCCTTTTGGCCAAAGTCAAACTCTAACTTAAAATCATCTGTAATCTTCAAAATCGCAGCAAAAGGACGGCCCATCTTACTAATGAAGCCATCAAGAGGTCCAATCGTTCGGTTCTCTAGTAACTCCTCAACTTCTGCAACTTCAAATGTGCGACCTCCAGGATTTTTCGTCAGACTGAAGTCACAATGTGTACAAGCAAAACGTCGATAATTCTCAACAATTTCAGCTCCGCACTTTGGACAAGGTGCTGAAAGATGAGCAGGATTTTCAATGGGTACAGTATCTCCCTCGTAACGCTTAGCAGCATCCACAATATTTTCCGTCATATGACGAATTTCTTTCATGAATGTTTCACGAGTTAACTTCCCTTGCTCAATTTGAGCAAGTTTGTACTCCCACTCACCTGTCAACTCAGGCTCAGATAACTCTGAAACGCCCAATCCCTTCAAAAGTACAAAAAGTTGACGTGCTTTAAAAGTTGGCTTTAAATCACGCCCATCTCGAACTAAATAATTTTGTAGCAAGAGTCCCTCAATGATCGCCGCACGAGTAGCTGGTGTTCCCAATCCTTTACCTGCCATGGCTTCACGAAGCTCTCCTTCTCCAACCAACTTGCCAGCACCTTCCATCGCAGACAATAAGGTCGCTTCAGTGTATCGGGGAGGTGCTTTCGTTGCCTTTTCTTCAGCAACGGCCTGAGACACGCATACCTCTTCACCTGCCAGAATTGGAACCAAAGTCTCCGCTTTCTCAACATCACGACCATAAACGGCAAGCCAACCCGCTTTAACTAACACCTTGCCTTCAGTTTTCAATTTTTCTTGAGCAACTGTTGTGACACGAGTCGTCACATCGTATTCGGCTGCAGGATAAAAGACCGCCATAAAGCGTTTAACGACCAAGTCGTAGATCTTTTCTTCAACCTCAGAAAGTTTTTTGGGCAATTGCGAGGTTGGAATAATTGCAAAGTGATCTGAAATCTTAGAGTTGTCAAAGACTCTCTTAGTCGGCCTAACCCATTGTTTTTTTAAGATTTCCTCTGCACCTTCCCTATATCGCTCTGAATCCATCAACGTTTCTAGCGTTGTCACTACCGTTGAACGATAGTCCTCGGGCAAAGCTCGTGCATCCGTTCGAGGGTAAGTAAGTGCCTTATGCTTTTCATACAGTGCCTGTGCCGCAGCCAAGGTCACTTTTGCAGAAAAACCAAATCGATTATTGGCTTCTCGTTGCAAACTTGTTAAATCAAAAAGCAGTGGTGAAAGCTGTGTTGTTCGCTTGGCCGTTTCCTCAACGGCTCCATGTTGAGCATTGATCTTTTCACATAAAGCTAAAGCTTGGGCTTTATCCCAAATACGCTCTGCCTTTAAATGAGGATTATCCTCGGCTTTTTTAAAGTTTGGGTCAAACCACAAGGCTGAATATTTACCAGCTTTAGCCTCAACCTCAGCAGTGACTTCCCAATATTTTTTGCTTTCAAAGGTGGCAATTTTCTCTTCTCTTTCTACGACGATTGCAAGAGTGGGAGTCTGTACACGACCAACAGTTGTGAGAAAAAAACCACCGTCTTTGCTATTGAACGCAGTCATCGCTCGTGTGCCATTAATGCCAACAAGCCAATCAGCTTCAGAGCGAGAACGTGCTGCGTCGGACAAATTCTGCATTTCCTCATCACTACGCAAACTGTGGAATGCATGGACAATAGACGAAGGCGTCATGGACTGTAGCCATAATCGCTGAATTGGCTTTTTACACTTAGCTGCCTGCATGATATAACGGAAAATCAATTCCCCTTCACGCCCAGCATCACATGCATTGATGACCCCAACAATATCCGTGCGCTTCAGTAGCCTCTTTAAAACTTTAAGTTTATCTTCTGTTTTTTTGATCGGCTTAAGATCAAAAGATGGCGGAATCATCGGCAAATGAGTAAAGGTCCACTTTCCACGTTTTACATCGTACTTTTCGGGTACAGCTAACTCCAACAAATGACCAACTGCTGAACTGACCACATAGCGATCACTTTCAAAATAATCTTTTTCCTTTTGCATGCCTCCTAAAGCCTTTGCGATATCAGAGGCAACAGAAGGTTTTTCTGCAATAACGAGTAGTTTTTCACTCATGATTTAATCCTAATCTTGCAATGTCTCTACACTGTGCTTTTTTTAGAGTAGCAACAATTGGGGGTACTTTTGCAAGTTTTTTATTACAGTTTTTTCAATTTAAGGGTTTTCAACACATCATCAGTGCCCTCAACTAATGAAGCACCTTGCTTGATCAACTGGTGACAGCCTTTACTCAAAGGCGAGTAAACAGAACCTGGAACCGCCATAACTTCACGCCCAAGATCGCCGGCCTCTCGCATCATCCCCAATATACTTGAACGCGCCCCTGCTTGAATTACAACAAATGCATTTACTGCAGCCAAAGTGAGAGCTCGAGTTGCTAATTGGTCAAAATCATCTGAGCTCGACTTTGTCGGTAAAACTGAACTTACTATCAATCCTTTTGTTGAGACAAAATTTACCTTCGCTTGCAACTGCGCATTTGCTATTGGCTGCGAAGATATCCATATCAATGCATTAGTATTGGCTTTTGCTACACCACGCACCGCACTTAACTCTATCCCCTCTTTATCGGTCTGGACCACGCTTACTCCTTCGCACGTACTGAGTTTTGCAGCCCATTGTGTAGCTAACTCAGCACCCAACTCATCAGGATGTCGACTACCAACAAGCGACACCGTTGCGTTCACAAGAAGAGACAAGTCCCCAACTGCAAAAAATGCTATTGGAGCGAAACCACTCGTTAAAAAAGACTGAGGATAATTCTTATCATCTAAAGCGACAAAAGAGGCTTTCGGAGTTTCCCTCAACCAATGTAGCGTACTTTCAACTAGCAATTCCTTCTCATGTGTCAAGCCACTTCGTAGCTTTAGAGCTAACTGCTCTCCAACAACTTCCCTTAAGGTAGAAAGTCTTGCATTAAATATTTCTTCCGGTAAACCTACTTTTGCTAGTAAGGCCTGAGCCTGCGCACTCGAGATTCCATCAATTGTTAGCAAACGTAGCCAATATATCAAACGTTGATCGTCCATAGTCATATACTCTTCAATATGATCTCATTGTACGATGTTTGACGTACTCACCCTTAGTTATCTAGGGTTTTAAAGCCCGAGTCTATAAACTTTGCTTAGAAAAATTCTTGGTACAATCCTCTCTTATTGGATTTTGAATTTTTGGAGTGACTGACGTGTCCATTTTGCCTATTGTGCAATTCCCCGATCCTGTTTTAGAGACCATTTGCCAACCTATTTCTAACATTACAACCGAAATTAAAACATTAGCCGCAGACATGGCTGAGACCATGTATGAAGCACCTGGCGTTGGTTTAGCTGCTCCACAAGTAGGTCAAAATATTCGCCTAGTTGTTATTGATGTTAGCGAAAACAAAGACCAATTATTAACGTTAATAAACCCTGAAATTATTCATACCAGTGCGGAAGTTGAACTTGGAGAGGAAGGATGTCTCTCTCTCCCTGGTATCTATGAAAAAGTTTCTCGCTACGCAGAGGTTACTGTTCGCTTTACTGACCTAGAAGGTCAGCAACACGAATTACAAGCAGATGGGTTGCTTGCAATTTGCCTGCAACATGAACTAGACCATTTAGATGGGAAAGTGTTTGTGGATCACTTAAGTCGTTTAAAACGAGATCGAGCATGTGCCAAATTACGTAAAAAACGTCTTCAACAAAAGTCATAAACACTCATAGTTCAAAAATTAAATTCTTATTAAAAAATGGGCAATAACTGCCCATTTTTTAATCCTTGTAGCGATGACAATGTCGTGCCACAGCATTCACAATAGTCTCCACAGCCTCATCAGACAAATCGTGTCCCATTTTCTCAATCGCTAATAAGCGAGCATTCGGAATACAGGCTGCGACTTCCTCACCTGCTTGAATCGGTAATAATGGGTCACACTTTCCATGAATAACAAGCGTAGGGGCCATAATTCGGCCTAAACTTTTAGATCGATTTCCTGAAGAAAGTATCGCAAGCAACTGACGCGAACTCGCAATTGAACTGTACCCATCTTTAACCATAGACTGAGCCACGGCATATAGATGCTGTTCAGAATGTGTCAATTGCCCTGCACCAATCACCTTAAAAAGTTTTTTAAGATAAGCCACTATCGACTCAACATCTTTTTCATCACTTGGCCTTGTTAAAATGCCTTTAATAGCTCCGATTTTTCCTAATCCAGTCTTAGGGTTGCCAGAGGCGCTCATAATCGAAATCATTGACGCAACCCTTTGAGGGTAATTTAAAGCCATTACCTGAGCGATCATCCCACCCATTGATACACCCAAAACATGAGCACGTTTAATTTGTAACTGATCTAATACAGCTACCGCATCCGATGCCATGTCTGACAAAGAATAAGGTGCTTTAACAGGTAAATGAAGCAAAATACGCGCGATGGATGCAAAAACTCGAACACTTCCAATATACTCGTCAATCTTTGTTGATTCTCCACTATCACGATTATCAAACGTTATAACTCGAAAGCCTCTTTGAACGAGTCCCCTAATGTAGGCAGGTGGCCAAGCCATCGCTGGCATTCCGAGACCCATAATCAACAAAATAACAGGAGATGCTTCATCTCCATATACCTCATAATGAAGTGTTATATTATCCTTCGTTGTAAATTGCTTTCGCATAAGAGCTCCTCGTTTGCCCGTAAGTGTATCTCTTACCCAACAGTTTTTTGCCTTTGCGTATCAAATTACATGCAAAATGTCGTCATTATTAGCTTAACCCTCTAGAATTTGTGTCATGAAAATTATTTTTGCTGGTACACCTCCCCTTGCTGCAACCGTCCTAGATGCTTTGATTAAAGCCGGTCACGAAATTGCACTTGTCCTATCTCAACCTGATCGTCCAAGTGGACGAGGGATGAAGCTGACCCCCTCCCCAGTCAAAGCCTTGGCTATCGAACATGGCATAGAAGTTATCACTCCGATGACATTATCCTTAAAGAAAGGTGGAGAGGAAGCTATAGCCATTCATGAACAATTAAAGGCTATTAATGCCGATGTTATGGTTGTTGCTGCATACGGCATGATCCTACCTCAAGCAGTTTTAGATATCCCAAAGGGGCTTGATAAAAACAACGCAATTAAATGCATTAATGTTCATGCGAGCTTACTACCCCGTTGGCGAGGTGCTGCTCCAATAACCCGAGCTATTGAACACGGCGATCCATTGTTTGGGGTGACACTTATGAAAATGGAAGCAGGTCTCGATACCGGTCCAATGCTTATGCAAGAGTCATTCCCTATTGCCCCAAATGAGACAACCATTTCATTAACGGAACGCGTTGCTCAACTTGGTGCGACTATGATGGTAAAACTCTTGGCCTCAACCGATGCCATTCAAGCCATTGAACAGCCTGAAGAGGGAGTCACGTACGCAGAAAAAATTCATAAAGAAGAAGGACAGATTAATTTCTCCCTTCCTGCAAATGTTATTGAGCGAAAAATTCGCGCCTTTACTCCATTTCCCTCTTCCTTTGCCAAACATGGCGACATCGTCATAAAAATCTGGCAGGCGGATATCGTCGATGGTAATGGACAACCTGGTGAAATTTTATTGGCAGACAAAAATGGCGTTGTTATTGCATGTGGCGATAAAGCCATTCGAGCCACAGTTTTACAACGCCCTGGCAAACCTAAAATGCCCGTCGCTAGCTTCCTACAGGGCTATCCTCTTGCTAAAGGAGACTTCTTTCAATGAGTGTTAATCTTTCCGATGCCATCATAACGGCCTCAACTTATTGGGGAAAGATCAAGGAGGGTACCTTATCCGTGGATAAGGCTGTCGCTCATTGTGCCCTATGCGGTGATATTCAAATGAAAGCTGCTGTTCAAAGTCTTTTGCACACTGCTGTTCGTCACCGAGCAAAGGTTGACTTAGTCACGACAAAGCTTGTTAATAAAAAACCAACACCGGCAATTGCAGCCTTGTTGGAGGTCGCTATTGCTCTTTTAATTCACGGGCAAGATAAGGCTTTCACTGTTGTAAACCAAACTGTGGCTGCAGCCAAATCAAATCAAGAAACTGCAAGAGCCAGTGGTTTTATCAATGCTATTTTGCGCAACTACTTGCGTAATCAAAGCGCCTTTAAGGTGGCGTTTTCAAAAAATCTTAATGCTCGATTCAATGCCCCTGGCTGGTGGATCTCTAAAATTCGTAAAGCTTATCCTAATCATTGGGAGAGTCTTTTAGAGGTTCAAACAAAACACCCTCCGCTTACCTTGCGTGTTAACCGCCGGAAAATTTCAACTAGCAAATATGTAGAGTTAGCCCAAAATATTGGAGTTAACGCTAAAGCCATTGGCCCCTGGGCAGTGATCATTGATCCTCCTTGTCCAGTCCAAAAAATTCCTGGTTTTTCTGATGGTTTAGTGTCTGTACAAGATGCGGGGAGCCAACTCGTTACTGACATTTTGAAAGTCACTAATGGCTCTAAAATTCTTGATGCTTGTGCTGCTCCTGGTGGAAAGACAGCCCAACTATTGGAAACTTATGATGTCGATGTTACCGCCGTGGAAATTGACCCTAGCCGCGCACCTAAGATCAATGAAACTCTTAGCCGCCTTGGTCTAAACGCTACAGTAAAAGTGGGCAGTGCGGCTGATATTGACTTCCTCAAGGGCTTAGGACAGTTTGATGGTATTGTACTTGACGCACCTTGTACAGCTTCCGGTATTGTACGTCGTCATCCTGATATCCCTTGGAGTCGCCGCCCTGAGGACATTGAACAATTAGCACAAACACAAGCTAAAATTCTTGATACGATCTGGCAAATTCTTCCCAAAGGTAAAGATTTGCTCTACGTGGTTTGCTCTATTTTTCCAGAAGAGGGACCTTGGCAAATCCAAGCCTTTTTAGATCGACACAAGGATGCCAAATTAAAACCAAACCCATTTAATAATGAAGGAATGCTGCGACTCATTCCAACAGAAAAAGAGGCTCTAGACACATTACCTCTTATTCACGATGGCTTTTTCTATGCCTTATTAAGCAAAAAGGATATGGCATGATGAAACACTGCCCAAGCTTTGTGCAATTACTCTGTGCTCTGATTCTTAGTCTGAGCATGGCGGGCTTTGCTTGGGCAGAAGAAATTGCCATTATGAGCGCAACGCTAACTAGCAACAAAGAAGGGGAGCAACCCGGCCTTTATCTCAATATGAATGTTGAGTTTGATCTTTCGAGAAATATTGAAGATACGTTAACTCGAGGGATTCCCCTTTACTTTATCACTGAGTTTCGTCTGGACCGTCATCGCTGGTATTGGGTCGATAAGTCCGTGGATGAAGCAAGTTTCATGACGCGTTTATCCTATAGTCCCCTTACTCGACAATATCGATTGTCGAAAGGAGGCTTATCCCAATCCTTCGATAGTTTAAAAGACGCTCTGGCATTATTAAAAACCGTTAGTCACTGGCGAGTATCAGATAAAGCCATCTTTGAAGATCTCTCAAGCTTTGAAGCAGAAGTTCGCATACGACTCGACGTTGAACAATTACCATTGCCAATGTTAGTTGGCATTGGTGATGCCGATTGGAACTTAGATTCGGGCTGGCAGGCAATCACTCTGGACAAACGCTCCGCCATTGCCGGTAGCAAGGAGTAAAACATGAAGGCTCTGCTTCGCTATGGAGCGAGTATTGTTCTGGCAATTTCCGCTGTTGTTTTATTATTTTTGACCACAGTGAGTGCTGCATCAGACAAGTTAGAACCCTACTTCCCAGTCTTTTTTGTCTTTAATATTTTTGTTGTTTTAGTTCTTGTTTCCATCGTTTTATCGTTAGTTTCCAAACTCATAACTCGCTATCGACAAAAAAAATTTGGCTCGCGCATGCTCGTACAGCTAGTGGTCACATTGTCCGCTATAACATTTTTGCCTGCACTTTTAATCTATTTTTCATCTAATCATCTTCTTTCTGAAGCTTTTGATAGTGGCATTGACTCTCGAGTGGAGCGTGCACTGGAAGCTAGTGTCACCTTATCTCAAGAAACTTTACAACGCCTCCAGACAGACCAACTTGTTACTGCTCAGACAATTGCCGATCGGTTGAATAATTCCTCGTTAGTTGAAATGACGGCTGAGCTAGCCAGAACAAAAGACTTCACAAATGCAGCTACCTTAATCTTATTGAATGCTCAAGGACAAGTTATCGCGCATACTGCCGACGATGACTTAGGAGTTGAGCTAATGGTATCACCCCAAGATATCCGCATTGCTCAACAACAAGGCTATTTTGCCTCCTTAGAAGGAGATCCCTTAGATGATGATCTGAATCAAGAACGACTGGCGATTCGAACCATCGTTCCTGTCACTTATCATACTTCGCCCAATGGCCTATTTTTACAAATCCGGCAAGTTATTAATGAGCCAGTTGCCGCCAATATCTCAACCATCGTTCAAGGCCTTCGTGATTATCAACAAATCATTGTTTCTCGCGATGGTCTACAACAAATTTACCGATTAGCCCTTGTTATCACATTAACACTAGTATCGCTATTCTCTATTGTTGGAGCATTTGCATTGTCACAACGTTGGACGGCCCCCATCAGACAACTTGCTGAGGGTACCCGACGAGTAACAGGTGGACACTACCAACCCATCCAAGAATTTAGCGGTTCAGATGAAATCAATGAATTAACGCGAACTTTTAATATCATGGTTAGAGAAATTAATGACGCCCTAGCCAAATTAGAAGCACGTCGAGAAAGCTTAGAGCAATCCAATATTTTTCAAGAGCGCATTCTTGAAAATATTTCAACAGGCATTATTGTGCTTGATCATGAAAAACGCATTAAAACCGCTAACTTAGGTGCTGTTAAAATTTTAGGCAATAGCATATTACAAGTTGGTGTAAAACTGGCAGTTGCTTATACGCCTTTATTTGAAATTGTTTCTCCGATGCTCCAAGAAAATTCGAGGAGCATTAAACAAGAAGATGTCACACTCATTCCAGTAGGGAAAAAGGAGCCTTTATCACTTTTTGTTCGCTGCTCCTCCGTCCCTCTCAATGACGGTCCTGGTTATTTAATCGTCATCGATGATATGACTCAAGCAATCGATGCCCAACGAGTCATTGCGTGGGGTGAGGTCGCTCGCCGTATGGCTCACGAGATTAAGAACCCTCTTACTCCAATACAACTTGCGGCAGAGCGCATGCAGATAAAGCTATCTAAGCACCTTCCCGAAGAAGATGTCGTTCTTTTAGATCGTTATACCAATACAATTGTGGAGCAGGTCTCTTCCATCAAGCAAATGGTTAATGATTTTAGAGACTATGCAAAATTACCTAAACCCACATTGAAAGCTCAAAATCTCAATGTATTAATTGATGATGTTGCGACACTTTATCGTCAAGCAGATGTGTGTGTCACATTAAACTTAGATCCTAATCTCCCGCCTGTAGAAGTTGACAGAGCTCAACTCCTACAGGTCCTACACAACTTATTTTCAAACGCCAAGGAAGCCAAGTTAGTAAGTCGTGAGTGTTGTGTTAGCATCACAACAAAACGTATTCGAGAAAAAGAAAGAGATGAAGTTATTTTGATCTTTGAGGATAATGGACCTGGCTTCCAACATGATATATTAAGTCATGCCTTTGAACCCTATATCACTACGAAGGCGACAGGAACCGGATTAGGCCTGCCTATGGTGAAAAAAATTATTGAAGAACACCACGGTTATGTCCAACTTAGCAATCGATATTCTGATATAGAAGATGATCCAAAAGGTGCTATAGTTACCATCGGATTTACTTTGTAACTCCTTGTTTTTTCTTTAGCCTTGAGTTTTATTACATGGCAAATATTTTAGTTGTAGATGACGAAATCGGTATTCGCGAACTCTTTAGCGAAATTCTCTCAGATGAGGGCTATTCCGTAACACTCGCAGCCAATAGTGCAGAGGCTAGACGTGCTGTTAAGACTTGTGATCCTGACGCCATTTTGCTTGATATTTGGATGCCGGATACCGACGGAATCTCTTTGCTAAAGGAATGGGCATCTCAGGGGCCATTACCATGTCCCATCATCATGATGTCTGGCCATGCCAATATTGACATGGCAGTAGAGGCAACCAAATTTGGTGCATTTACTTTCTTAGAAAAGCCGACTTCGATTAAAACTCTGATCGAAACATTACATACTGCATTAGTTGCTCGCCACAATAGTGAGACGCTAGGGTCTAAGCAATATGCAGCCCCAACTCAAAAGTCAGAGATTGCGGAACAAGAAAGCACATCTATCCAAACGGATACGCTATACGCTCAAATCGACTTTTCGCTACCATTACGTGAGGCTAGAGATCAATTCGAGCGGATTTACTTTTTAAATCTGCTCGAGCAAGAACGCTATAGTATGACCAAAGTTGCAGCACGCGCACAGTTGGAACGCACTCACTTGTATCGCAAACTGCGCCAATTAGGTATTGACTGGTCAAAAGACGAAGCTCATTAAAAGTTCTTTGAAATTCATCATTTTTTTCTTGCAATCTAAACAGACTGCAATGCTTGTTTAATATGAAAATTCTCATTTTGGGCGCAGGACGCGTCGGTCGGTCCGTAGCTGAAAGCCTCGTGAGCGATGCCAACGATATTACGATTGTTGATGAATCCCCAGAGCGCATTCAAATGTTGCAAGATCGCTTTGACTTATTAGGAATTGTTGGTAACGCCTGCTCTCCATCTATTTTAAGTAGTGCCGGAGCAATGGACTCTGACCTCTTAATTGCCGTAACTGCTAGCGATGAAACTAATCTTGCCGCATGCACATTAGCAGCACAACTGTTTAATATTCCCATGCGCATTGCTCGCGTGCGCAATAGCGAGCTTCGCTACTATCCTAGAATTTTAGGTGAAGAAGGGTTCCGAGCCACTAGCATTATCTGGCCAGAACAAGCAATCGCAAGCCACTTGTGTAAACTCGTTGCCTTCCCTGCTGCCCAGCAGGTATTAAGCTTCGCAGATGGACTTTTAACACTCTTCACTGTTCGAGCCACTGCCGGTGCATCTTTAGTTGGTCGACCGCTTAGAGAAATTTTCATCCAATTACCAGATGCTCAAGTTCGCTTTGTTTCCATTTTCCGACGCAAGCACCGTCTAGACTGTCGGTCTGAAACCGTTATTGAGTCTGGTGACGAAATTACCGTTTTAACGGCCTCTTCCTGTGCCAACAAGGTCATCGAAGCCTTAAGTCCTTACGAAACTGCGCAATCCATTGTTTTGCTCAATGGCGACTCTCTTTCGGGTCTTGTTACCGAGGAGCTTGAACCCTCTCGATCAAAGAGAAATATTAAAATATTAGAGCCAACTAAGGATACTGCACAACGTCTTTCTAAACGTTATGCAAGTAATCGAGTCACTGTTTCAGAGGTGAAGGCCAATGACACTATAGCCCTTGCTCAGGAAGGCGTTGGTCAAGCAGACGTTGTACTCGCCCTTTCTAGCAATGATGAGGCGAACATTATGTCAGCTCTGTTAGCCAAACGTCTGGGAGCAAAACGCGTCATTGTTTTATTAGAAAACCAAGCCTACTCCGACCTTGTCCAAGGCACAGATATCGACGTCATGGTTTCCCCAACTCAAGCCTCTCTTGGTGAGTTACTGCGTCATATCCGATATGGTGATGTCGTCAATGCACAAGAACTTTATCGGGGAAGTTCCGAAGCTCTCGAAATCGTTGCTCATGGCTCAAAGAGAAGTTCTAAGGTTGTCGGGAAAGCTTTAAGTGAAATCAATTTCCCACAAGGTGTCTCTGTAGGAGCACTTGTTCGAGGTGAAGGGGAAGATGCCAAAATTTTAATGGCTGAACCAGATTTAGTTGTTGCTGCAGAAGACCATCTTATCTTATTTATTCCAAATAAAAAGATGATTCCACGCATTGAGCAACTCTTTGCAGTTGACGTTGGCTTCTTCTAGGTCAAAAAAATGATTTACTCAATTAAAAGGCAGCTTTTACCAGTTCTTAATGCTCTAGGACCACTATTGATACTCCTAGGGATCGCTATGTTAGTGCCTTTAGCCATCGGCTTTAGAGAGTCTGAAAATACTGTCTATGACTTTGGTTTATCAAGCTTAATTTGCTTTGGTAGTGGTGGAATTCTTTGGCTAATAACACGTCGATTTAGACGCGAACTTGAAACTCGTGATGGATTCCTACTTGTGACATTGTGCTGGCTATGTGTTGCTCTTTTTAGCTCAATCCCACTTTCGTTGCTATTGCCGGACATTTCCTATCACCGCATCTTCTTCGAAACTGTATCGTGCTTGACGACAACTGGAGCCACTGCTCTTGTGGGTCTAGAACACTTACCCATATCCATTAATTATTGGCGTTGTCTTTTATCCTGGATGGGTGGGATGGGGATCATTGTTTTAGCAGTCGCAATCCTACCCTTGCTAGGCGTTGGTGGAACACAAATTTTTAAAGCTGAAAATACAAATCTCTTTAAAGACACGAAGTTAACTCCACGAATTGCTGACACCGCTAAAGCACTCTACAGTATTTATCTGTTGGGCTCTTTGTTCTGCGCAATTGCTTATCGTTGGGCTGGCATGAACTGGGATGATGCCATTATGTTTACCTTTACAACAATGAGCTTAAGTGGAATAGCGCCATACGATCAGAGCATTGGAGTTTTTAACTCATGGCCTATTGAGATGGTCGCCGTTATTTTCTTTGTTTTCTCTGGCTTTAATTTTTCTTTGCACTTCTCTGCTTGGCGTCAACGCTCTGTACTAAGTTATTTCACAGATGTTGAGGCCCGAACTTGGATTTTTATTATTGTCACTGGAACCGCTATCGTTTTTTCTGTTTTAACCATTCAACATACTTATCCAACATGGGAGGCAACCTTACGACATTCCCTGTTTCACGTTGCCTCATTATTTAGCACCACTGGTTATTGCACTACAGACTATGCCCAATGGCCACGATCTCTTGGCTACTTCTTACTGTTTGTCAGTCTCTTTGCCTCTTGCTCTGGTTCTACAGGTGGGGGTGTTAAATTAATCCGTGTATTAGTACTTATTAAGCGCGGACTTTTAACACTACAATCGCTTTTAAGACCTAGAGATTATCTACCCTTACGAGTTGGAAATACCGAAATTCCAGAACAATTAGCCAACACTGTTTACGCATTCTTTGCTCTCCATGTGATGGTAATGACAGTGGCCACCTTTACTATTTTGTTTTCAGGTGTTGAATTTACAGAAGCTTTTTCCAGTGTCGTTGCTTGTATTGCAAATACTGGCCCTGGGCTCGGAACCGTTGGCCCAGCAGGCAACTATGCTAATTGCAACCCAATTCACCTGTGGGTTGGATCATTCTGTATGTTTGTTGGCCGCCTTGAACTATTCTCGGTCTTTGTAATCTTTACGCGCACATTCTGGAGAAATTAGTAAAACTCATAGAGGACGCCAGTGCAAAGCCCCTTGCTTTTCGGATGCTTTGCGCATTAAATCCAACAATGGATAAAAACGCGTCCTCATTGACACTAAGACTTTTTTCTGTTCCTCCTGCTCAACCTCATCCTCTTTTGCAGAGTCTGATGGAGGAGTTTCAATCAAACTGTTATCTGCTAATGCCAACTCCACCTTACTAATGACACTTGGCAAATCTTCACCAAGAATTGCTCCTTGATCATGTAGCGGACGTCCTATTGCTTGAAAAAGAGGTTCAACATGTGAACGTAACATGATCACCTCACCACCAGCTTTTGAACCAAAAACTAATACTGCGCTCATAACATCCCAAACAACTTAATGAAAGTTAGTATAAATTTTTCAAAAATTAGTGACAGTTAACTAACTATCACTTTAACACCTATAATATTAGCACCCAATGCTTGGAGCTTCTACTATGACTAATAACCTCTACGATCGCCCATTACAAGGGGATGAATTTGTTGAACTCGACGAGCTCTTGGCTCACTTGGATGAAAACAACTTGGCAATGGACGCTGCTGAAGCGGATGGTTTTTTAACTGCTCTACACCTATTGCCAGAAGAAGTCGCCCCCTCTATCTGGATGCCAATGATTTTTAGTGCTAGTTCAGAACACAAAACATTGTTGCCCCAGAAAGATCAGGACAAGTTAGAGATGTTAATTTATCGCCGATACAGAGAAATTGGCCATTTATTATCTCAATGTAAACCCATTGACCCAATTGTGTTTGACCCTGAAGATGAACTAGGAAATATCCTCTCTGGCGAGGACAGTATCATCGCTCTGGAACCGTTTGCCAGTGGTTTTTTGACTGTGGCACAAACGTGGCCTGGTTTACTGGATACTGACAACGAGGCTCTAGCTAGCGCCTTAGTTGGCATTTGGCGCCACTTGCCTCAAGAGTTGATGGGAGACTTTGAGGAAATTCGACTTGAGCTATTATCAGAATCTCCTCTTGAGGACCTAGATGATGCCATTGCTGACTTAGCAACAAGCATTACAGAAGTCGCGGCTATCACTCGTGGCTTTCTGCCCAAGCAACGTCGCCCTCAACCCACACACAGAAAACACTTTAAAAGTCGCTAATTTTTGATCTTCTGATCGGATTCCGGTTGTAGTTTCCCAATACAAATAATCAAAATTAAAACCGGAATCCCTAGCAATGCAGTTCCTACAAAAAAGTAACTGTACCCTATAGCCTCTACCACAAACCCAGAAAATCCAGCTAAAAACTTTGGCAATAAGAGCATTACTGAACTAAATAATGCATATTGTGTTGCTGTATACGCAACATTGGTTAGACCAGAGAGGTAAGCCAGAAAAGCTACCGAGGCGATCCCTGCAGCCAAGTTGTCGGCACTCACTGTCATGATCAAATAAGGCACATAGTGACCCTGAGTTGCTAACCAAGAAAATAATAAATTCGTTAATGCTGATAGAAAAGCTCCTAAGAATAGGGTTCTGAGGACACCCAAACGTATTGTGATCATCCCTCCAATAAAAGCACCGATCAGAGTCATAACCACACCAAAGACTTTACTAACAGCTGCTACCTCCTCTTTGCTATAGCCCAAATCCAAATAAAAAGGATTTGCCATAACCCCCATCACGACATCAGAAATTCGGTAGGTAGCAATTAATGCCAACAATAGTACAGCTTGCCACTTATAACGTGAAAAAAAGTCCATAAATGGTAAGCATGCTGCTTCATAAAGCCATACAAAAAGCTCAACAGATCGTCGTGACCACGTCGGATGTATCTCTTGAAATTCCACAAGTCGTCTCTGGGTTAGCTCTGAAAGAGCTTTGGCACGATATTGTTGGGGTTCAGGTGATAGAAAAACAGCTACCATTCCAACAAGCATGCTTGATGCCATCACACAGTATGCAAACCGCCAGGCAGCTGGATCATATCCTGCATAACTAGTCCCAAATGCTGCCAAAGCCAAGGCTCCTGCCCCTGCCCATATCATAGCTAGACGATACCCCGTTTGATATGTTGCTGCCAATGCTGCCTGCTCTTTTTGTGTTGCACTTTCGATGCGATAAGCATCCAACGTAATATCCTGTGTTGCCGAGGCAAATGCAGTAATCAATGCCAATATAAACGTCAATTGCAAGTTACTTTGAGGGTCATTAAATGCCATTCCCAATAAGGACATCACTAAAATCAACTGAGTTAAGAATAGCCATGAACGACGTCGACCTATACGGGATACAAATGGAATTTTTAACCGGTCCACCAAAGGTGCCCAAAGCCACTTAAATCCATAAGCCAAACCAACCCAACTCATCATCCCAATCGTTTTAAGATCAATTCCCGCCTCCCTTAACCAGAAGGAAAGAGTCCCCAAAACTAAAAGCAATGGCAAGCCCGATGAAAAGCCTAGAAACAACATGCGGATAGCTTGCGGCTGAGCATAAACCGCAAAAGCACTCCCAAAAGATGATGAGAATGATTTCTTAAGCACTTAAATTAATTCCTCTCGCGTGATAAAACACCACTGCCCTTCCTTTAAGTCCTGAGACAAATTAAAGCGACCAAAACTAACACGATGCAAATGTTCAACTCGGTTGCCAACCGCAGAGACCATGCGCTTCACTTGATGATACTTCCCTTGAGTAAGGGTCATATAAAAGTGGGTTTCATCCAGTAGTTCTACCGACTTGGCCTTTACTGGAAGCTTCTCATCATCCAACATAACCCCATCGGTTAACTTGGTTAGCATCTTCGGTGTCATTGGATGTTTACTGGTCACCAAGTAAACCTTCGACACATGCTTTTTAGGATGAATAAGTCTATGTTGTAATGCACCATCATCAGTCAAAATCAATAACCCTGTTGTATCCTCATCTAAACGTCCAACAGGTTGTACCCCTCGCACACGTAACGGAGCTGGTAACAAAGTCATCACGGATGGGTGATGAATCGGCTTTTGAGAACACTCATATCCTTTAGGTTTATTGAGTGCAATGATTGCTTTTTCAAAATAAGGCCAACTCTTTCCGTCAACGGTAAAAGAAAAAGACTCTTTCTGTACCTCATAATCGGGATCGGTTATAACCTCTCCTTCAACACTCACGCGACCCTGGCAAATCAAGCCATAGCACTCATGACGAGTTCCGAACCCCTGGGAAAATAAAACCTGTTCTAATCGCATATTTACACCTCATAATCAATAATTAATGGCGCATGATCCGAAAACTTTTCATCGCTATAGACACTCGCTTTCACAGCCTTTTTTGCGATGTTTTCCGTTGCAATCTGATAGTCAATACGCCACCCCACATTTTTTGCACGAGCTTGGCCTCTTTGACTCCACCATGTGTACTGCTCTTTTGTTGGCTCCAAACAACGAAAAACATCAACCCATCCTTGACTAAAAAGCTCAGTAAGCCATTGTCGCTCTTCAGGTAAAAAGCCGGAGTTTTTTAAATTTCCTTTCCAATTCTTTAGATCAATTTCTTTATGAGCAATATTTATATCACCAGAAAAAATGACATCTTTACCTCGGGCTTTTAGAGCCTGCAAATGCGGAAGAAATGCATCTAAAAAACGGAATTTAGCTGCTTGACGCTCTTCAGAACTAGAGCCTGACGGAAAATAAACACTTACCAGAATAAAGGATTCAAACTCACACTCGACATATCTTCCTTCTGCATCAAACTCTTCATTACCAAAACCAATTTGGACATTTAGTGGTTCTTGCTTACAGTAAAGGGCAACCCCTGAATATCCTCGCTTTTGTGCTGTATGCATGAATACTTGGTATCCATCTGCATGAAGTATTTCATCAGATAAGTCCGTCTCTTGTGCTTTTAGCTCCTGAATACAAAGAACATCTGCTTGTTGCTGGTCAAACCATGTCCAAAAATTTTTCTTTGCAGCAGAACGAATACCATTGGCATTGAAAGTTATGATGCGAAACATATTAAGATTCTCGCTAAAATTAATCAGTTAGGTTAATTATCCTGATTCACTGCCTTTTTTGTGGATTTTGCATTATGTCTTTACAACACAATTTTATTGAGTTCGCTCTTGATACTAAAGTTCTTCGCTTCGGCGAATTTAAGACCAAAGCTGGTCGTTTATCTCCTTATTTCTTTAACCTCGGCCTCTTTAATACTGGTAGTGCTCTAGCTCGCTTAGCTGACTTCTATGCCAAAACACTTTTAGCTGCTCGAGAACGCGGTGAAATTGAGTTTGACATGATTTTTGGCCCCGCATATAAAGGCATCCCTTTAGCCGCAGCTGTTGCTGTTAAACTAGCTGAAATGGGCTGTGACATTCCCTATGCCTTTAATAGAAAGGAAGCTAAAGATCACGGCGAAGGTGGCACAATTGTTGGAGCCCCCCTTAAAGGTAAAGTCATCGTAATTGATGATGTCATTTCTGCGGGTACTTCTGTCCGCGAATCTGTTAACCTCATCAAAGCTGCTGGTGCAACCCCTTCTGGTGTCTTGATTGCCTTGGATCGAATGGAAAAAGGTGGAACAGCCGAAGAAATGACGGAACACTCTGCCGTACAGGAAGTTGAAAAACTTTATCAAATGCCAGTCATTTCTATTATTAATTTGAAAGACTTATTAGCATTCATGGACGAAGATACACCTATGGCTCAACAAGCCAAACCATTTAAGGATGCTGTTGTTGCCTACCGTGCACGATACGGAGCTTAAACAGAAAAAGCACTTCTTTTAGAAGTGCTTTTTCTTTAAACATCAACGATTAAGCTAGTTTCTGGCGCAACAATTGATTTACTTGTCCCGGATTAGCTTTACCCTTACTGGCCTTCATTACTTGACCAACTAAGCCATTTAAAGCCTTTTCCTTTCCTGCCTTAAACTCTTCGACATTCTTCGGATTATTGGCGATTACCTCATCAATAATCTTTTCCAAAGCTCCAGTATCTGAAATTTGCTTCAAACCTAGAGAGTCAATCAAAGCGTCGACGCTTTCCCCACCTTCAAGAAGGGAGGCAAAGACTTTTTTAGCTCCCTTGTTATTAATCGTATTATCTAAAATACGATTAATCAAAGCTGCAAGCTTTTCAGGAGTAACCGGTAGCGTCTCAATCGTAGCACCCTCAATTTGATTTAAGGCTGCCGATACTTCGCCCATAACCCAGTTTGCCGCAATCTTCTTATCACTTACAGAGTTGGCAACTGCAAGATAGTAATCTGCTAATGGTTTAGATGCCGTCAAAATCGCAGCATCGTATGCTGGCAGACCATACTCCGTAACTAAGCGCTCACGCAGTTCATCTGGTAATACTGGCATTTCTGCCTTAACTTGCTCCATCCATTCATCAGAAATTTCAACGGGGAGAAGATCCGGGTCTGGGAAGTAACGATAATCCATTGAATCTTCCTTGGAGCGCATTTGGCGCGTCTCACCCTTATCCGGATCATACAAGCGAGTTGCTTGGATAACCTTACCACCATCCTCAATCAACTCGATCTGACGGCGAACTTCATACTCAATTGCATCTTGTAAGAATCGGAAAGAATTCAAATTCTTAATTTCGCATCGTGTACCAAACTCTTTTTGACCAACAGGACGAACACTCACGTTAGCATCGCAACGGAAGTTACCATTTTGCATATCACCGTGGCTGATACCCAACCACACAACCAATGCATGTAAAGTGCGTGCGTACGCAACTGCCTCTTCAGCAGAACGTAACTCCGGCTCTGTGACAATTTCCAAAAGAGGTGTACCGGCACGATTTAGATCGATGCCACTTCGATTCATTTCTAAACCATGAACACTCTTACCTGCATCCTCTTCCAAGTGTGCACGTGTCAAATTTAACGTTTTCATATACGGTTCGCCCTTTTTAGGCGTCACCATAAAGCTCACTTGACCACCGATTACGATAGGCTTTTCAAATTGACTAATTTGATAGCCCTTCGGCAAGTCAGGATAAAAATAATTTTTACGATCAAAAATTGAACGTTTGGCTACCGTCGCACCAATAGCCATGCCAAACTTCATTGCACGTTCCACAGCACCACGGTTCAACACTGGCAATGTCCCTGGCAAAGCCAAATCCACTACACATGCGTGGGTATTTGCTTCTGCACCAATATCGGTGGAAGCGGCTGAGAAAATCTTAGTATTGGTTGATAACTGAACATGCGTTTCCAACCCGATAACTACTTCCCATTGCATCTTTTACTCTTCCTTATTAGTAGCCAGCAGGAATACGCTTATGCCAATCCGTTTCACATTGATAACGGTGGGCAATACCCAATAACTTGGCCTCATTAAAGCGTGCGCCAATCAACTGAAAGCCCAAGGGCAAACCATTTGAGTGCATACCACACGGCATGCCGATACCCGGTAACCCCGCCAAAGAGACTGGCACTGTGTACAAGTCGCTCAAATAAGCTTGTACTGGTTCGCTCTTTTCACCGAAACGATAAGCCGGTCCCGTCGCTGCCGGACTGATCATGGCATCTACTTCATTGAAAATACCATTGAGTTCATTAGCAATTAATCGGCGAACGCGCTGTGCTTTGATGTAATAAGCATCGTAGTAGCCATGAGACAGAACATATGTACCAATCATGATTCGACGTTGAGGCTCTAAACCTAAACCCTCAGAACGACTACGTTTAATCATATCTTGAATGTCTGTATAGGCTTGAGCACGATGACCATAGCGAACACCGTCATAACGACTTAGATTCGATGAGGCTTCAGCGCAAGCAACAACGTAGTAAACAGGCACACCTAAATCAACTGTTGGTAACTCAACATCAACAATTTTTGCACCCATTTTTTCGTAGGTCTGAATAGCTTGTTCAATGCTAGTCGCTAACTCTGCGTCCAATCCCTCAGCAAACCACTTACGAGGAACACCAATTTTCATTCCCTTAACATCGGTATCTAAGTAGCGCGTAAAGTCTTCCTTAGGCAAATCGACACAAGTGGAGTCCTTGGGGTCGAATTCAATCATGTCATTCATGACGATGGCACAATCCTCTGCTGAACGAGCCATCAACCCCGGTGTATCCAAACTAGAGGCAAAAGCAATTACACCCCAACGTGAAGGACGGCCATAGGTAGGCTTCAAGCCTGTGATACCTGTAAAAACTGCGGGTTCACGAATAGAACCACCAGTATCAGTACCCGTCGCAATCGGACATAAACTAGCAGCTACAGCGGCTGATGAGCCACCAGAAGATCCACCAGGTACACATCCCTTATCCCACGGATTAAGGACCTTGCCAAAAGCAGAGTTTTCGTTACTACCACCCATGGCAAATTCATCACAATTGACCTTACCAAGGCAAACCATGCCTGCATTGGCAAGGTTTTCAACCACGGTAGCATTAAACGGGCTCATGTAGCCCTCTAACATCTTACTAGCTGCAGAAGTTGACCATTCCTTTGTCACAAATAAGTCTTTGTGTGCAATTGGAATACCCGTCAAGCGAGAGCCTTCACCACGAGCAATACGCTCATCAGCAGCTTGAGCTTGAGCTAAGGTAGCTTCAGGACGAACATCCAAATAAGCATTTAAATCCTTATGAGCTTCAATACGGTCTAAGTAGGTTTGAGCCAACTCAACAGAAGAGATTTCCTTGCGGGAAAGCATATCGCTTAATTCCGCAATGGATGCGTGAAAAAGTTCTTGTGCCATTATTCAATCACCTGCGGAACTAAGAAATGACCTTCAGATTGTTCGGGAGCATTTTTCATATTGTTTTCGCGATCATTTTGTTCACGAACAACATCTTCTCGCAAACGTTGCACACCGTCATGAGGATGAGGCATTGGTTCAACGTCAGTCGTATCAACGGCTTGAATGCGCTCGATCATTTGAAAAATATTATTGAGTTCACCTTGAATACGGACCGCTTGTTCATCATCAATTGAGAGATGACTTAAATCGGCGATACGGCGAATATCTTCGAGAGCCAAAGTCATAAGAATTTCCAAAATACGAAACCACCGCATCTTGTCGGTGGATTGGTTCAAAATAACTGATTGATTTTAGCGAGTTTTAGCCCAATTCTAAAGAGTTGGAGATAAATTTCGAGGCATTTGTATCGATACTGCTTGTTACAGGCACTGATTGCAATCACCTCTGTAATCAATGATAATCATCTGATTCATGTGTTGATGGGTTCCTTATGCGATTTAAGTCTATTTTGTTGTCTACAATCACTATTGTGTGTTGCTTGCTTTTGTCTGCTTGTGGTTCTAACCGTGGGGGTTATTACAAAAACGACGGCCCTCCGAGTGGCGGCTCACTTTTAGCAAATTCGTTTAAAAATACCCCCAATGCCAAACCCAAATACGAACCACCTCACAAGTTTGCCAATCGTCCTTATAAAGTTAAGGGAAAACGTTACTCACCCATTACTGGCGATCAGCCTATGGTGCAAACTGGTCAGGCGTCTTGGTATGGGAAGATGTTTCACGGAAAAAAGACATCGACAGGTGAAATCTACAACATGTACTCCATGAGTGCCGCTCACAAGACAATGGAGTTACCCAGCTATGCAAAAGTAACCAATTTAGAAAATGGTCGAAGTGTTATTGTGAGAGTCAACGATCGTGGTCCATTTGTGGATAACCGCGTTATCGATCTCTCCTATGCTGCTGCCAGCAAACTTGGTTATGTCAATAAAGGAACCGCACGAGTCAAAGTTGAACGAATTCGAATGGCTGATATTCGAGCTGGTCGAGTTCCTTCCTCTTTTTCTAAGGTCAGCCTTGCTGACAACTCTTCTAGTCAAGCTGATGCCTTAGCGATTGCCACCATTATTGGAGCTGCGGCAAATGCTACTAATAGCAATACCAAACAACCGACACCAACAATACAAGAGCCCTTGCGTCCAATAGAAGCAACTCAGCAACCGGCCATACAAGGCAATAGTTCTCAGATAACGCCGCCAAGCCATAGCAACGTCCCCGAAGATCTTCAAGGAGCAGTCAATTTAACAGAGGTGGCCCAACACGAAATGGTTAGTACTGAAGTAGCACTACCGTCTTCACCGGTTGTAACTAAGGGCTCTTGGTGCCTACAAGCCGGCGCATTTGGCTCAGAAGTAAATGCTCAAAATTTTGCCCAAAATTTAAAAAATGAAATAGGAGAAAACATTGTTGTTCGACAAGAGGGTAACTTATACAAAGTCCTATTCGGCAACTTTTTAACAAAAGACGAGGCCACAGTTAAGGCTCTTCAAGTTGAACAATCCTATGGTAAGAAATTTGTCCCTATGATGGTGCCATAAATGCTTAAAGAATCAATTCAAGAATTTTGGTTGAAAGAAGCTCAACCTGCCTTAATGGATTTCATCCGATTACCCTCAAAATCCACGGCGTTTGACCCACAATGGAAAGAAAACGGTTATTTAAAAGGTGCTTGCAAACTCGCTGCTGACTGGATACGTAAAGCGGTCCCTGAAGCCAAATGTGAAATCCTTGAGTTTGATGGGAAAACACCTTGTCTTTTCGTTGAAATTGAAGGCCATCAAGATAACGATAAGACTATTGCATTTTATGGCCACCTAGATAAACAACCTGAAGCAACAGGATGGAGAGATGGGCTTGGACCATGGACGCCAGTTTTAGAGGGCGAATACCTTTACGGGCGTGGTGCTAGTGATGATGGCTATAGTGTTTATGCCATGATTACCGCAATTAAGGGGCTTCAGCGTTGCAAGATGCCTTACCCTCGCATTGTTGCTATTTTTGAAACACAAGAAGAGTCTGGTTCAGAAGATCTTCCAGACTATCTTTTAGCTCTTAAAGAGAGAGTTGGCTCACCCGAGTGTTTTATTATTTTAGATAATCAGTGTGGCGACTATGAGCGATTATGGCTCAACACCTCATTACGAGGCACAATTACTGGTACTCTAACTGTCAAAGCCATGGACTTTGGCATTCACTCCGGGACCTTCTCAGGTCTTACTCCTGATCCGTTAAGCATTGCACAAGCTCTAGTTGCTAGAATTCATGATCCAATCACCGGTCGGATTCTGCTTGAATCATTGCACACCACAATTCCAGAACTTCGCATTCAACAGCTCAAAGAAGTTGCTAATGAATTAGGAAACAACATTTGGAAATCGGCCCCATTGCTACCTGGTGTTTGCCCCAAACACGCTAACAATCATGAAAACTTAATACACTCAATTTGGGAACCTACACTTACCATTATTGGTATCGATGGCATACCAAGTATCAAAGATGCTGGTAATGTGATTCAGGGGCAAGTTGCATTGCGCTTATCATTTAGAACACCTCCCAACATCGATATGAATCAGGCGATGAAGGATATTGTTCGATGCCTAACTCAGGATATCCCATACGGCTGCCAAACAGTTTGGAACGACCTAGAATGTAACCCTGGCTGGAGTGCTCCTGCTCAAAAGGGAAAATTTGAAAGATTATTTTCTGAGGCTGCATTTGATGTCTTCAACAAAAAGACTCTTGCAAACGGCCAAGGAGCCTCTATTGGTTTTGTTCCAAAATTTGAAGAGCTATTCCCTGCCACTGAAATTGTATTAATTGGAGTTCTTGGACCTCATTCAAATGCTCACGCACCGGATGAATCACTAAACATTCGTTATGTGCAACAACTAATACAAACCATCTCTATTGTTTTATCAAAGGCTTAGTATGAGACGAGACGTTGTAACAGAAGTTATTGTCGATTATGGTGACTTCGTAGAAAACTTTGCAACAGAATTAGAGGCCAAGGACTTTATCAATGCAAACCTAGATGAGTTAGATTGGCCCGTTGCTGTTTGGCTAGAAGACTCCAATGGCAGAAAAAAGTGGGATTATAAAATGATTGATGATGGTGCTGGCGCTGTAGAGCTGATCGCGGGGGAAGTCATTAAAAGCGGTTCTTACTTCCGCCCCATCCATTAACAACAAACCAAAAATTTTCGAGGATATTGTCATGACATGTGAACTTTGCCATAAAAATCCTGAACAAGCCTTATGGCACAATGATAAGCTTTTTATTATTGAAGCTAATGAGCCCTTGTTCCCAGGTTTTCTTAGAGTTATTTGGAAAGATCATGTTGCAGAAGTTTCAGATCTCTCCGAGCAAGACCGTCTGCATTTATTTCAAGTCTTAAATATTATTGAATGTGTAATGCGAGAAACAATGACTCCCGATAAGATTAATTGGGCACAATTTGGCAACATGGTACCCCATTTACACTGGCACATTATTCCTCGATACAAAGATGACTCTCACTTCCCAGAATCCGTTTGGGGCACTCAACAAAGACTTGTTAACGAAGATATGTTACAACAACGCAAAATCCTATCGACACGTTTAATCCAGGCATTGCCAATACGATTGACGAAAGAGTTTGAACACCAAAAGTAAGTTTGCACAATCATTAAAAACAAGGTGTTATCTTTTGGTTATGGCGCTGTCCTAGAACCTGGACTTGTTTTGCTTGCTCTTGAGAAAGGTTGGTGAACAGCAAAAATACTTTATTTGTTGGCTCACCAATCATCCGAGTAACTCGTAGTCCTTGAAGCTGCGTTTTATTCTTTACTTGCTCATAAAAGGCTTGGGCCTGCTCCTCTTCTACAAAATTCCCCAAACTAACCCCATTCATTAGCGGCCCCGTTTCAATAACTTTGGCAGTTTTATACCCATTTTTTCTCATCTGTTCAGCTTGAGATTGGGCTCCAATTAAACTGTGCGATGGAATTAGAAAAACAACCCAATGGTCAGGTCCTAAGATTGGCTCCACATTTATTCTTTCCAAGAGATTGCTCTTCTCAACACTTTGATTAATTAATGGTAATTGAGAAGTACTAACTGGACCTATTTTCAAACAAATACCTTGAGAAGCTAGCTCTGACTGTTTCTCCTCCGTTGGCAGCTTTACTTGTGAAAATAAACTATTTTGCTGAGTATCAGAGCGCTCCGACGCTTTATCATTAGTTGGAACAGGATGCTCTTGAGCCAATTCTTTTTGCAAATCCAACACGTCTCCAACAGGTTGGATATTCATCATTGCTTGAGGAAAGACTTCTTTGTCTGATGAGGTACTTTCATAATGTTCCCCCAAGAATGCGCTAATGAATGGCCAAGTATATAGACCGACTGCAAGCATAGATAAAACAATCGCTAAATATTTCATAACTTGCTCTCTGTCACTCTTAGGGCTAAGCCTTTTAATACGAGATTATGTTTAACGATACTTTGAGGAAATTCTTTCAATAAATACGGAGAAAATACAGCAGCAGCACCTCCTGCCAATACAAGAGTAGGTTCAAATCCCCGCCTTTGCATCATCCTCATTCCACGTTCAATAAGACCCAATTGTGCATCTAAAATTCCCGTCACTATGGCACTCATGGTATCGGTTGGTATATCTTCGTAATGACCATCTGCCTTAGGTAGGGTTGCGGTCCCACTCACAAGACTATCTCTCATTAATCCTACACCCGGAGAAATTCGCCCGCCGGCAAAAATCATTTGACCATCTTCACTTGGATAAACAGTATCAACAGTTGTTGCGGTACCGACATGCACCACAAGTAGAGGCCGATTCGGTAAAAAATACGAAGCGCCTATAGCAGCATGCCAACGATCACTCCCTAATTGTTGAGGATTTTTATACTGATTAACTATAGAAAATCGCCCATCAAAACGTTCTTGAGCTTTTAGCCAATCAACCTTGTGCCCGGCCATCTCCAATGTATGCTTAACTGAAAAAGTTAAATCTCTAGAGGCCACTGAACAGCCCACAACTCGATCAAAATTTTGGTCCTTAAGAGATGCTAGCAAACGATCAATAAAATGGTGGGTACCTCCATGAACAATCGTATGAGGCGACTCAGGATCATCAGAAGTGGCCCACTTTAAGGCCGTATTGCCCAAATCAACTAATAAATTCACTTATTAACTTTCCTAAGACTAATTGTCCCAGACATCAACGACTTCACGCCATTGGATGTTTGAATTAACAGACAACCTTGATTATCAATACCTTTCAGAATTGCCTGATAACTAGGTTTGCCCTCCTCCATAACCCATACAGTCTCATTGGGATATGCCGAAATTGTATCCCAAGTAGAGCATATCGAAACAAGACCATTTTTACCCATTTGGGTAACTGCAGATAATATTGCTTGTGAAATGCGTGTCTGCCACAGCCTCAGGTCATCAACCTTAATTACATCAGAAAGGAAAGAAACTCCATATCCTATTTCTAGCTCCTCATGACACTCTCTGACGCAATTAGTTCCAACCCCAATAATTAAAACCCACTTCTTATCAATATCCTGAGTAACTTCTATTAAGATACCTGAAAGTTTTTTATCAAACAACAAAATATCATTAGGCCATTTCACCTTAGCCGGAACATCAAAAGATTGATACATCTTAGCAATTGACACCCCCACAGCTAAAGTTACTCCTACCCAATTTTTAAGATCTCCATCAATGGGAATTGCAATGGAAAAGGTTAGTGACTTTCCTAGACTTTTCCACTCTCGCCCATGAGTTCCCCTTCCTGCTGTTTGGTGGCGTGCACAAAGTAAACGAGGACGGGTTATTCGATGTGAGTGAGCATAACTCAGTAAATCAGAGTTAGTTGATCCAGTCTCCTCCACATAAAACTCATCAATTTCAAAATTTGCATACCAATCATTATTCATAATTTTCACTTGAGATAATTGAGTTGTATATCATCTAAATTTTCATACAGTCACGATACCTTCAGTAGTTTACATTTCTAGAAAATCTTCGCCAGATATCGTATAAAAATCAATGGGACAGACAGCTATTTAGGTTAAAATACTCTGTTTACTTATGAATCATTGAATGGCATTTTGTATGGTAAAACGACTTTTCCTTGTTCTTACCTCACTTTTTTTGTTTTTGTTGACTAGTACGACATTTGCTGAGCAGGCTCCAACACTATCCTCCGACTCCTGGATTTTAGTAGACCGTCTAACGAATACTCGATTGGCTTCACACCATGAAAATGCTCGAGTCAACCCTGGAAACAGTGTTTTGTTGATGGTCGTTTACACAGCAGAAAAATTAATGGATGAAAAATCTATTAAGGCTAGTGATTCCATTGCTATCAACAATGATGCTCTATCTATTCCGCCTTTAAATGCCTCTCGCTACTATTTAGAGCCCGATAAATCCATTACGGTTCTAGAACTCATCAAAGCTGTTGCAATTATGGGAGCAAATGATGCGGCAATTGCCTTAGCTGAGGGGCTAAGTCAAACCATTGAACGCTTTGTTGAGGAAATGAATAAAAATGCCAAACAACTTGGCATGAAAAATACCCACTATACATTTCCAATAGGAACCAATGATAAAGAGCAATACACATGTGCCTCAGATACATTACTTTTAACTAATGCTCTTTTAAATGAGTACCCATCCCTAAACGACATTTGGACCCAAAAAACACTTCATAATGGTGTGTTGCAACATAAAAACTCTAATGCCCTTTTATGGAGAAATAACTCCATTAAGGGTATACATAGCTCCGACTTCGAGCAAAAACACCTAACAAGTGTTATTTTCTACTCGAGAGACTTTGAGGAAAGTGGTACGCGATACTCTCGAGAATTAATTGGCATCACTATGGGAGACGAGAGCATACATCAACATACCGATAATATGATGAAGTTGATGAGCTGGGGAGCGGATAACTATAAAACGCTACTAATCTACCCAGCCGGTGAAACCATTGAACGTATTGCAGTAGAGGGTGCTGATAATGCAAAAGTTCGAGGGGGTGTAAAAGAGAATCTTTATGTCACACTTCCACGAGCTGCGATTTTAAAGCAAGGAGAGAAAGGCTTTTCAGTTAAACTAAAACGGCTTGACCCCCTTGTTGCCCCGATTAAAGAAGGGGAAAAACTTGGAGATATCTCTGTCTTTTTTAATGGAAAAGAAGTAGCACATAGTGAACTTATTGCCCAACATGACGTTCAACGTACAACATTTTGGGATCGATTACTGCACCGTGTGAAACGCTTTTTAGGCTTGCACTAATAAGGAACTTTTAAATGAATGAACCACAAGAACTTATTGAATTCCCTTGTCATTTCCCCATCAAAGTTATGGGATTGAAACACCCTGATTTTGCACCAACAATTGCTGAAGTGATTAAGCAATTTGATCCAACATTTGACGTAAAGAGCATCACAACCAGAGATAGCGCAAAAGGAAATTACCAGGGTCTAAATGTTGTTGTGCATACAACAAGCCGCGAGCATTTAGACAACATTTATCGAGCACTCACCTCACACCCCATGGTTAAAGTGGTTTTGTAATCGTGAATGTAAACTCAATAAAACCAAACTCGCTAGAAGCTTGGTTAATTGCCATACGTCCTAAAACTTTTGGGGTTGCTGTTGCACCGGTGTTTGCTGCTATTGCAATTTCACTGTCAGACACTGGGCATTTTTATCCTGTAACGGCTACATTAACGGTTGTCTTGGCTATATTAATGCAGGCCATTACTAACATGGAAAATGATGCAGGATATACAAAACGCAAAGCGGAAAGAACCAATAGAAAAGGATTACCAAGAGCGACATCCCTCGGATTATTAAGTGTTAATAGTGTTGAAAATGCCATCAAAATATTAGCCTTAGTTGCTTTGCTCATTACTGGCTACTTTATCTATTTAACTGAATGGTTTTTTCTGGCAATTACCGTCTTTTCGGTTGCGGCCGCCTATCTCTACATTGGGGGCCCCAAACCAATTGCATACACGCCTTTTGGTGAGCTGACGGTTTTGATATTTTTTGGATTAGTCGCCACCTGTGGGACTTATTACTTACAACAACAAACCCTCTCTTGGTATGTCGTTGTTGTTAGCATAGCACTTGGCCTTATTGCTTCAGCGGTTCTATGTGTTAACAACTTTAGAGATCGCATTCATGACGCCTCTATTGGTCGAAAAACACTTTGTGTTGTTTTAGGGAAAAGAAAAGCATTAGCTACTTATAAACTAATGATCTTTATGCCTTACATTCTGATCGTCTCTATGGTCGTAATTGATCCCACACGATACCCATATTTGCTAGTTTTAGCTACTCTACCCAAAGCTGCACCTCTTCCAAAGCAATTGGAACTACTTAATGGAGAGGCTCTAAACAATACGCTTTTTGCCACTGTCAAACTTGAAGTGACCTTTGCATTGAGTTTGACATTGGGTGCTCTTCTTCACGCTAGCATCCTTTGGCTTTAAATAAAAAAGCCACATCAATTTGATGTGGCTTTTTCATATTAAAGATTCTTACGGTTTAGTTGCGATTGGTAAAACTAACTTAGTTGTATCAACCTTCTTACTCATCATCCCATTATCAAAAAGGAAGTCTTGATCTTTAGCTAAACTTGTAACGTCTTGAGGTGTCACTACATCAAAAAAGTGACTCCACTGAGCCAATTTTTTAGCATCCTCTAAACTCACTCCTTGCTCTTTCGCACCCATTGCAATAGCTTTGTCTGGATTAGCTTCAATCCATTTTGTTGTATTACGATGCACTTTAACTATGCGTTCTAATAGCTTGGGATTATCTTGGGCAAACTTTCCACTAACTGCCATCACTAGCAACGGGTTAACCAAGCCATCAGCTGTTGCAATAGTTTTAGCGTTTGATGAGTTAGCTTGAATAATTGTGCCAGCAGCCAATAAAGCAGCATCGACATGGCCACCTAAAAGCGCTGTATATGCCTTAGGAATATCCATTTGAATTAACTCCACATCGGTTGCCTTTAACCCTTTACTTTGAAGAGCTGCCACAAGCACTTGATGTAAGACTGTGCCTTTGGGACCAGCAACCTTTTTACCCTTCAAATCTTCAATTTTCATCTGTTGGCCAGGCTTACCAACAATGGCAAAAACTTGAGTTGGTCGAGCAACGCCCGTTGCAACATAAATAGGGTTACCAGCCCCATTAGCCATCAGTAATGAAGCAGTGTTCATCACCGCACTAACATCTAGCGCGCCCGCAGCCATCGCTTGAGCCTGTTGAGCACCAGAGTTGATAGAAACCCAATTGATCTTAATTCCGTCCTTCTTAAATTCATTTTCGAGCAATTGATTTTGCTTCATAACAATGTTTTGAAGGTTAAATGGAGATTTAACGTAGGCAATATTGATTTCATTAGGAGCTGCAAAAACAGATTGAGAAATAGCAGCAATTGCAGCAACAGCACTTGTCACAAGGATTTTTTTTAGTTTCACGATAACTCCTTCTCTACTTAGAGAGCGTTAAAAAATTCATCACCTTTGCGACATACTCCACAACACTCATATCAGTGATAGAGCGAGGATGAGGCAAATCTACCGCAAGACTATGCTCTATCTGACCATTTGAAAAAACTACAACCTGATCTGCAAGCCGCACTGCTTCACTTACTTCGTGCGTAATCAAAATCACAGTCATGCGTTTACTTTGTTGAATCTTTTCAAAATCTACTTGTATTTGTGTTCTGGTGATCGCATCTAAAGCCCCAAAAGGCTCATCCATTAATAAAATATCCGGAGATTGAACAAGAGCCCTGGCTAAAGCCGCTCTTTGTGCCATCCCGCCTGATAATTCTGATGGATAGTAATTTGCAACTTGAGTTAATCCCACTAACTCTAAAGACTCAAGAATAGCCTGTTTTCTTTGCAGATAACCCTCATCCCGAATAGCCAATTCGACATTTTCGTAAACGGTTTTCCATGGCAGTAATCGAGGATCCTGGAAAACAATACCTAATTTCAGACCATTCTTAACCTCAATGCAACCATTATCAGATGGTAATAGACCTGCAATTAAACGAATTAACGTACTCTTTCCGCAACCACTTTTACCAATAATAGCCATCAGTTGATGCTCTTTAACACTCAAAGATAAATCCTTAATGACCTGGTTAGAGCGATTGGGGTATTGGAACGACACATGATCAATCAAAATAGCGCTCATGACCTACTCCAAGGAGCAAACTTCTTAAGCTGATATTGAAAAAAGATATCCCCCACGATGCCCAAAACCGCAATTGTTAGAATCCCGACAAAAACTTGGTCAGTCCTTGCCATTTCTGAGGCATCTGAAATTAAATAGCCCAACCCCGATGATGCTGCAATTAACTCAGCACTCACAAGTGCTCTCCAACTATAGCCAAAGCCTAGACGTAGACCTGTAAAAATAGAAGGTAGAGCTCCAGGAAACTCAATATGCTTTACTCTCTCCCACCACGTCAGCTTCAACATCACGGCCAACTCTCCATATCGGTAATCCAACTGCTTAAAACCGCTATAGGCATTCAGATATATTGGAAAGAAACTTGCCAGCAACACAATCGCTATTTTGGCTGTTTCACCAATTCCTAACCACAAAATCAACAAAGGAATCAATGAGAGAGGAGGAATCATTCTCAAGCTTTCCAAAAGAAGCTGTCCTTGTTGATGCGCCACCTCATATTTAGCAAAGATATAAGCTAATGGTAAAGCAATGGCTACAGCAGCAAAATAACCCCCTAGAGAACGATAAAGACTAGCGCCAATATGTCGATATAGCTCGCCTTGTTTGAAAAGCTCTAAGAAGGCATTCCATACCTTCTCTGGTGGTGGGAGTAAGTAAGGATTAATCCATCCATAAGAAGCAGATACCCACCATAACACTAAGAGTACGATGGGTATCCAGCACGAAAGCACTGTATTTTTGAATTGTTGCAAGGGCATTCCACGACCCTATTGTAAACGCACTTCTGTTGAGCTTGAATCCATTAAATTATTCGTTGTTAAAGGTTCCTCTTTGAGTTGTTGAGTGTTTTGTTGATTGAGCAAGCTTAAACGACGTTCAACCTCTTGCTCAGAAATCACCTCGAAGACCTTTACAACAGATTTAACACCACTAACTCTGGAGGCAACATTCGCAGCAGTTTGGGCTTCCTGAGCAGTAACAAGTCCCATCAAATAGACTGTTCCATTTTCGACAGTCACCTTCATTTGATTTAGTGAAATATTTTTGGTTCCAACTAAATAAGAGCGAACTTTACTTGCCAAAGTGGAGTCAGACATACGCTGACCCAATGAAAGTTCAGGTCCAACGTGCAACTCATTAATAACCGCTCTAACTTCCAAACTGCGTTGGGCAATCTTTTGTGCAATTTGTTTATCTTGCTCATTAGCAACTTCACCAGTTAACAAAACACGCCCGTTATAGCAAGTAACATTAAGGTGAAGTCCTGTCTTAATGGCCTGAGAAATCTCAAAATTGATACGTTGTTCCATAACGTTATCTGCCATCTGAGTGCCAGTCGAACGACGATCTGTAGTCACAAAAGCCGTAGTGCCTACAGCCCCACCAATCATCAATGGCACACAGCCAGATAAAAAAGCACTGCTAGCAAGTGATGCCGATAAGACAAAAATAAGGGATTTAACTTTCATGATGGTTGCCTTTATTTAATTGCTTTAGTTATGGTACTAGAGTTAATCATCAAAGAAAATAGAAAAAAACATTTTTCACGAAAAATCAAAGTCATGTTGATAAGTTAATGATAAATCTGTTGATAAAATTCCATAAATGTTGATAACTTATCCACAAAAATAAGAAAAAAAATCTATCCACATCCATTCACATTTCAACCACAGATATCTCAACAAGTAACCAACAATCAGATTAACATCATAACTAATTGAAAATTAATGATAAAAATGACTTATCCACAGGAAAATCCATTTCTTATTATTAAGATGATTAAATTAAATAAAAAATATTAATTAATTAAAAACATCAGAAAGTTTTGAAAATTTAAACAAAAAAAGATTGTGGATAAATCTGTTGATAAACAATTTAGTGTTTCTAAGTACTTGTAACTTAAGAAGTTTTACTAATATACATCTTTTAATGATCCTATTCTATAAGTTATTGATTTTAAAGAGAATTTAAATATTGTCGATTTTTTTTAATTGATCTGAAATATAAAAAAAGCCCTAAAAATCAGGGCTTTTCATTCTTTTTTCAACTGTGGATAACTTTGTGGATAAATTTATAGCGTAGAGCCTAATTCAATTCCTTCTCTTAAGCACTCTAGAATTGTTTTAACGTTATGCTTTTTAAATGGTGCGTTTGCTGCTCCAACAACATTAACATTTACCCCTGAATCTGCATAACGTTTTGCTATTTCATCGTTTGCATACGGTGTATTACAAATAATGATGTGATCCGCAGGTATTGGATAAGGATCTTCATGGTGTTTTCCAAACGAAATATGCAAGTTTGTGGAATCATAACTATCGAAATTAACATTCGTAAAGGTTTTAATTCCTAAGATTCTCAACCACTGCAACTCAAATGAGCGAAAATCCTCTTGAATAAACTGAGAATAATCGATTTTATCCCTAGCAAGTAAAGAAACTTGTCTATAAGGCATCATGGCTTTAGGAATAACACCCACCACACCTGCAGTATGTTTCCGTGGATCTCCAATTCCCCACATTTTTAACCAAGCATCTCTTCCAGGAGGAGTTGAGTTTTTATGTACTAAATACGTAGCAACGTCTAACGCAATACAGTTATTGCCAATAACGACAATTCTATTGCCTAACGCAACATTATTTTCAAAGACATCAGGATATTGGTAAACCTTACTTGATGGGGCGCCTTGAATATCAATCCAACCAGGTAGGCTACCCGTGGCAAAAATCACACGATCAAATTGCAACTTAATATCTTCAATTTCCTGCATTGTAACCTTATGATTTGTTTCAATTTTTATGTCAAATCGATTACAAAGTCGACGGAATAATTCAATTAAGTGAATATATTTTTGCTTTCCAGGAACTTTACAAATAAAACTGACTTGCCCACCGATTTCTTCTCTAGCCTCATAAATTGTGACAGAGTGGCCTCGACGAGCTGCGAATACCGCGGTAGCTAAGCCTGCAGGGCCTGCACCAACAACAAGGAGTCGTTTAGGAGAGTTGCTATGACGCATGATGTCTTGAGGATTCTCAAACATCGTCGGATTCATCATACAACTAAGCTTACCTTCATGAATAATGTTGTGAAGGGAACAACCTTGGTTGCAGTGGGTACATCCAATAATTAATCTTTCTGCTCGATAAGCTAACTTCTTTAGCCAGAATGGATCGACAATTAAAGCACGAGTTAATTCGACGCAACTATTTGGATTTCGTTTGAGAACGTCATTAACCTTCTCAGGAGATTGTAAGTTGCCACCAAAAATAACCGGGACATTGATTTCTTTACTGAATAGTTCTACAAAGGGAACCCAAGCATCCTCTGGCGTGAGACCATGATCGACAGGAATATTCATGTAATCAGTGCCAAAATCAAAACTAAAAACGTTCACCCCGGCTTGAACAAGCTCCTTAGCGAAAAGTACTGTATCAGTCCAGTCTTTACCTTCAATATGAAAGTCCATTAATGATAAGCGGGCAGCAATGACAAAATCATTTCCGGCTTTTTGTCTAATTTTTTTGACGATTTCAATGGCAATTCTAAAGCGATTTTCAGCAGATCCCCCCCACTCATCTAATCTTTTATTTAGACCAGGTGTAGCAAAGCTATTTAACAATCTATTTTTTGAAATATCAATCTCAACGCCGTTATAAAGGGCTTCTTTCGCTAGTAACGAGGTTCTGACTGCTTTTCTTATCGTTTTCTTGATGATGCTTGAGGGCATTTTAAAAATAATGCGCCCATTTTGATGAATGCGATGAGGATTCATCGCAAAAATATGTTCGGCTTGAGCTCCCACATGAGATAAAGAGAACAGAGCATAGCTCCCTTCTTTATGAATTGCCTCTGTGATTTTTTTATGTGAGTTTATTTGAGAGTGAGATGTAAAACGTGCCTGGCCTAATTCAAAAGAACCAAGCCAAGTAAAAGAAAACCCACCAATGGTGATAAGTGCAGTTCCTCCCCGTGCACGCTCACTATAAAAGCGTGCAAGTTGTTCATAGTCGTAAGATCTTTCAAGTCCAGTAACAACAGGTCCCATTAGGATGCGATTGGGCAGTGTCAAGTGACCGACCTTGATTGGGAGAAAGACTTGTTCTAACTCGTTATGATTTTCTAAACCCATTTTATTTATGTAACTCTCGAATAGTATTTTCTCTGGTAACCCCAAAAGGAATCAACACACTAGGAACAGCATCAGCAGATTTCTCAACGTGTTGAATCTGATCATCAAAGAAAATATGTGGCTTTAATTGCTCTAATACAAAGTGTTTGGGTAATCCATCCATCAAAAAAAGCTCAGCAGCATTCATGCCCCAACTTTTTAGAGTTGTTATTAATCGTTCTTCGCTAGGAGCCCCTCGAGCAGTAACGATGGAGATTCGAATAATTGGTTCGTAATAAGGATTACTTTTTCCATTAATCTCAAGATCTAATTGCTGAAAGTGAGCTAATTTTTTAAATAGTTTAATTAAAGGGCCACCATTATGTGGAAGGTTGACATGGTGTTGCTCATAATCTTGAAAATCTTTAAGTCCCCCTTGCTTAAAAACCCTCTCACTATCATCATCAATAACCACACCATCAAAGTCAAATGCAATTCTTAATCCTTTGTCAGCCGGATCATCAACTGCTTTTGTTGGTAAAACTAAGCCGGCAGGATATCCTTTAGCAGTTGCATCTAAAACGCTATGAGCGTTTGCAGTGAGAAATAATGCAGCGCCGTAGGCTGTAAGGTATGGGTAAGTTGGTCGACCAGATGTGAATGCTCCTGCTCGAATTGGGAGATTGTAGTGTCGACAGGAGTGAAAAAATCTTTGTCCAGACTCCGGGCTGTTTCTAGATAAAACAATGACCTTAAACGGTTCATTTTCATTATAGAAGTACTGATTTAGGCTAAGAAGGCGACGGATGAATGGAAAAGCGACACCAGGGTTGAGGGGGTCATATTGATGTTGTAGCTGATACTTTCGATAAGCTTCAATCCCCTGTTGTTCAAAAATCTGATGCTCTACCTCCAAATCAAAGAGAGCACGAGAGGAAACTGCAACCACCAAGGGGTCTTGGGTAGAGGTGCTCATATTTTCCTCCTAAAAGAAGCGATCCCCCTCGATGAACGAGAGGGATCTCTGAGATACTAGATGTCGATATTGCTAGCAAAAAGAGCATTATTTTCAATGAATTCACGACGAGGTTCAACGTTGTCCCCCATCAACATTGAAAACACATTATCAGAGCTAGCAGCATCTTCTAGCCGAACTCTTAACAGACGACGATTTTCTGGTTGCATCGTGGTTTCTGCCAATTGTTCGGCATTCATTTCACCAAGTCCTTTGTAACGCTGACGAGTTAAGCCTGAGCTTGCTTCAGTCATAAGCCATTGAATGGCTTCTTCAAAATTTTTGACAGAAGTAGATTTTGCGCCACGAATAACTCTAGCCCCATCTCCGACAATTCCATTGAGGGCCTTTGCGGTTTCTATCAATGTTGCATAATCAGCTGTTTGTAGGAAATGAGAATCCATTCGAGAGTGACGGACGTTACCGTAGACCATTCTCTCGATAGCAAGATAAATTTTGTTGGTTTCAGGATCTTGCTTAGCAAAAATCTTTAGATTGTCATCTTTTGCTTGTTCTGCAAGAGCTTCTGCTGACTTCTTCGCACTATCTAACGAGCTTAAGTCCACTTCAACACCTGAAGCAATGGCAAATAAAACAGCTCGGTCAATCACAAGACTGAGTCGCTGTAGAACTTCAGAGCTATTGATGTAGCTAGCGGCTAACTTTTCAAGTTCAGAGCCCCAAATTTTTTCACCAGACTTAAATGCTTCCTCTGTGCGGTACAGTGCAGCATCTTTAAGCGCCATTTCTAGGATCACTTTGTTGTACTCGTGATCGTCCTTAACATAGATATCTTTTTTGTTGACCGTAATTTTGTACAAAGGTGGTTGAGCAATGTAAACATAGCCCTTTTCAATCAACGGAGTCATTTGACGATAAAAGAGCGTCAATAGCAAAGTTGAAATGTGCGCGCCGTCAACGTCAGCATCAGTCATGATGATAATTCGGTGATAGCGAAGTTTTTCAATATCGAAATCCTTACCGATACGGCAGCCTAAAGCCTGGGCTAGCGTGCGTACTTGTTCGCTATCCAGTAGCTTTTCAGGAGAGGCTTTTTCAACATTTAAGATCTTCCCACGCAATGGCAAAATTGCTTGGTTTTTGCGATTTCGTCCTGTTTTCGCAGATCCTCCAGCAGAGTCCCCTTCCACGAGGAATAGTTCGCTGAGTGCAGGATTCTTTTCTTGGCAATCAGCTAACTTTCCAGGCAAAGAACCAGAACCTAAAAGGGTTTTGCGACTCATATCTCTGGCCTTTCGGGCAGCTTCTCGCGCTCTAGAGGCAGCTACAATTTTCTCGCAAATAGCATGAGCTTCTGTTGGGTTCTCATCTAGGAAGGTTGTTAACTCTGTATTAATGACCTCTTCAACAGCTGGACGTACTTCACTGGAAACCAACTTATCCTTAGTTTGTGAACTAAATTTAGGTTGTGGTACTTTGACAGAGAGAATGCAAGTTAAACCTTCTCTCATGTCATCGCCGTCAATATCATTTTTGAGTTTTTTATTTAACTCTTCTTTGATAATGTAATTCTTAATGACACGAGTCATTGCACTACGCAAGCCAGTTACGTGCGTGCCACCATCTTTTTGTGGAATGTTATTGGTATAAGCAGTCAGGCGTTCATTGTATGTGTCATTCCATTGCATTGAAATTTCAACAGTGACTGGTACACCTTGGCTTTCAACTGTTTTTAAGGCATAGAAAGGCGTCTTATGTAGAACTTGTCGGTTTTGATTGATAAATTCGACAAAACCTCTAACTCCACCCTGGGCATGAAAACGTTCTTCTTTACCGCTACGTTGATCTAACAATAAAATATTAACGCCGGAGTTTAAGAAGGAAAGCTCACGTAATCTTTCGGACAAACGTTCAAAGCTGAACGTGATATCTGTAAAGATTTCTTTATCAGGATAAAAATGTACGGTAGTACCACGTTTGTCAGTTTCTCCCTTATCAATCATTGGAGAAATTTTGACAAGGCCTTTGTCCGTTTGAAGTTCTTGAATTTGACGATTAATTAACTTGCCCTTTTCAAACTCAAGGTAATGGACTTTATTGTCACGGCAGACGGTTAGATGCAACCAGGTTGATAGGGCATTGACACATGATACCCCAACACCGTGCAAGCCACCGGAGATTTTGTAGCTATTTTCAGAAAACTTACCGCCAGCATGCAACTCTGTTAACGCAATTTCCGCAGCGCTACGCTTGGGGTTATGCTTATCGTCCATTTTGACATCGGTAGGAATACCTCGCCCATTGTCAGTGATAGATACAGAGCCATCAGTATGCAGTGTGACAATAATTTCATTGGCAAAACCAGCCAATGCTTCATCGATTGAATTATCAACAACTTCGTAGATTAAATGGTGCAAACCAGAGCCATCCGCCGTATCGCCAATGTACATACCGGGACGCTTTCGGACAGCCTCCAGACCCTCCAAAACAACAATGGACTCTGCACCATAGTTGCTTTGTTGCATTTTGTTTTGCTCTTCACTCATAAACTTTAAGCACTTCAAAAAAATGAAAATCGGTCGATTTTTTAGAAAAGATCTAACATGTTTATTTTATAAAAAGCATTCAGTATCGTAGGTGCTTTTTACGAATATTTTCTTAAAAAATCTAGGACTTAATTGACACGACACCCGCTCTAATGATCATTAGGGCGGGTGTTGATTTTTTTGCAAAAATAAGAATTAAATTAGGTACGCATCGGCATAACAACGTACTTGAAGGAGTTGTTATCTGGCATAGTTACCAACATGGCCCCAGTGTTGCTATGCAATGCAAACTGAACATCTTCACTACGAAGGTTATTCAAAACATCTTGCAAATATAAAAGGTTGAAGCCAATTTCAATGTCCAATCCATTGTATTGAATATCTAAGACATCCTTAGCCTCTTCTTGGTCCGAATTAGTACTTTGAACCGTCAGAGAATTGGCAGTTAAGTTCCACTTAACGCCTCTTAATTTAGCATTTGCCAAAATAGCAGTGCGCTTTAAAGCACTCAGTAAATCCTCACGTTTGACAACGAAAATATTGCTGTTATTGGTAGGAATTACTCGGTTATAGTCTGGGAATTTGCCCTCAACAAGCTTGGAGGACATCGTAATATTGCCCCACGTGACACGAATTTCAGTATTAGAAATTTCAATGGTAATGGCTTCTTCGTTATCTGGAATGAGTCTAATCATTTCCAAGACGGTACGGCGTGGAACGATACATTGAATCGTATCGGCGATTGGAGCTTCTAATTTTGACTCGCAGTAGGCCAAGCGGTGGCCGTCAGTGGTCACGACTCTTACCGTATCCCCCTCGACAGACATCAACATGCCGTTGAGGAAGTAGCGAATATCTTGTTGAGCCATGGAGAAGTGAACCAGTTGCAATAAGTGACGCAACTGATTGGCAGGAATAACTAAAGTTTGAGCAAAAGAGGTAGCTTGACGATTTGGGAACTCTTCAGCTGGTAACGTATTCAGGCGAAATGTACTTTTTCCTTGCTTGAGCTCAACAGTGGGATCGTTCTCACTTTGTTGGGAAAGTGTTACTTCAGAACCATGATTAAGGGCGCTAATTAAACTTTGTAATTTTGCGGCATCTACTGTAACACAGGTATCAGGACCGTCTGCGCCAATATCTGCAAATGTTTTAATTTCAATATCCAAATCGGTGGCTGTAAATTCGACTCGAGTCCCCACCTTTTTGATAAGAATATTTGAAAGAATAGGCAGAGTTTGGCGTTGCTTGCCGACAATACCGCTGACGGCTTGCACCGGGGTGGCAAAAGCTTCACGAGAGCTCTTAATGATTTGCATTCCCAAGATCCTTATAACATCAAAATTAGCTTATTCGGAAGACTAATAGACTACCGATAACCCCTCAATTTTAGAGGATTTTAGTGATTTATGCCGAAATCCTAAAAGAGATAGCTATTAGTTTTTAAGCATTTGTTCTAGAACGTGAATTTTGTAATTCAGGTCCTTATCTTTATTGCGTAAGTCTGTAATCTTCTTCACAGCGTGAATAACTGTTGTGTGGTCACGCTTACCAAAGCGATCCCCAATCTCCTGCAAGCTGCTGTTGGTGAGCTCCTTGCAAAGATACATAGCAATTTGACGCGGCAAAGCAATCGACTTTAAACGAGACTTCGAATAAATATCTGCAAGAGATACTTTGAAATATTCAGCAGCAACACCTTGAATTCGTTCAATTGTTAACTGAGCTGTTGAGGCTACAAGAATACCTTGTAAAGCTTCTCTAGCCATTTCAACGGTTAAATGTGGCTTGTTGCTGAAGCGAGTAAACGCAATGACACTGTTAAGAGCTCCTTCGAGTTCTCGGACATTGCTTTTGAGATTTTTTGCAATGAAATAAGCGACATCCTCTGGCAAATCAAACTGTTGAGCGATTGACTTTTTTTGTAAAATCGCAACACGAGTTTCTAATTCTGGCGGTTCAACTTCGACAGATAATCCAGAGGTAAAGCGAGAGATAAGTCGCTCATCCATGTCTTTCAAGCTGCGAGCATACGTATCGCTTGTAAAGATAATTTGCTTTCCATTGGGAACGAGCTTTTCAAAGATGTCAAACAGCTTATTTTGCGTTTGGCGTTTGTCACCGCACAAGTATTGAATGTCGTCAATGAAAAGAGCATCAACATTTTGGTACTTATTATCAAATCCTGCGTAATTATTGGTACGAACGGCCTCTGTAAAGTCATTCATAAATGTTTGGGCACTAGTACAAAGCACTCGCGCATTAGGATCTCTATCAACCATGCGATTACCAACAGCATGCATCAAGTGAGTTTTCCCAAGTCCAACTCCCCCATAGATAAACAATGGGTTGTAATTTTTTCCTGGATTTTCTCCAACATTTTGGGCTGCAACGAACGCTAATTGGTTAGATGTCCCAGAAACAAAGCTTTCAAAAGTTTGTTGCTTGCGTAAACCAAATGCATTTTTGCCTACTTCAGTGTCCTCACCAGGGGGAACAAGATCTAGTTTGGGATCTGGGCAAACCGGTACCTCATCTTGTGTTTGATATTGAACTGTAACAGTCTTATTCATAATGCCCGATGCAACAGTTTTAATGATGACACCGAAGTTACGTTCAATTGTTTCAATAGCTTGTAAAGTCTTATGCCCTAAAGTTAATGTACAGGACTCCTCATCCCAATTAAGGAAGACGAGCGGAGATATCCATCGTTCAAAATCCTTTGGATTAACAATGGTCTCTAACTTTTCAATGCATTGTTCCCAGAAGTTCATGGCACAGGAGAGGAAAGAATTTGATAAAAAAACTCCCGTCAAAGACCGGGAGCTGTCTTGGTAATTGTGGATATTTTAGCGTTAAAAGCGCTACATTGTTTTCTCAATGATCCAGAAAAGCTGTAGAAAAGTAGAAATAAGATCAAAATCCTAACAAATCAATATCGAAAACCACAACATATTGCACAAAAAATATTTTTTACTATTGGTTGTGTTATTTGTTGAAGTCAGTGAAAACACTAAATATTCACAAAGAAAGTAAAAAAACTTGACAAAACATAGGGTTTTGATGTGTAATACCGTGTTTTTCACGGAAAGACGTGAGGCTTTCTATTCTCAAAATCTTCGAGTCGACCGTGTTATAGTGTCCACTTGGACAATTGAACAATTTTCAAAAATATTTGATTATCAAATATTTATATTTTAATTTAAGGATTAGTCATGGCTACCAAACGTACCTACCAACCGTCTAAGGTCAAGCGTGCTCGTACGCATGGCTTCTTGGTTCGCAGCCGCACCAAGGGCGGTCGTCGCGTCCTTGCCGCTCGTCGCGCCAAGGGTCGTCACGTGCTTGCCCTCTAATCATAGAGGGAATCACGGCGGATCAGAGCCGTGACTACAACGGTCTTGAAACCCAATGGACTGCCTCGAAGCATCCGCATGATTAAATCGGCGGATTTCGGGGCGGTTTTGTCTTGTTCGCGGGATCAGTCTATCAGAGCTTACTCTGACTTCTTCTCTGTTACTGCGAAAAAAACTCCTCAAGTCCATAACGTACGTCTAGGTTTTACCGTCGGTAAGCATAATGCTCACCTTTCGGTTGAGCGAGCATTAGTGAAACGCCTTTTAAGAGAGTCTTCAAGACAAAAGCGGTTGCTAATGTTAGAGGCGCTTCAAGATAAAAGTTATGGCTTAGACATTAACTTTCGTCTGAAGTGCCGTTTGCCTGTTTGCGGATCTAATGGATTAACTAAGCAGGCGCGTAAAATTTTGCTCAGAAATGACATTGAAAAACTGATGAAAATTTTTATAACGAAACTCTCTAAGTAGAGGTTTATTATGAATATTTTCTCAAAAGCTTTGATTGGGCTTATTCGAGTTTATCAATGGATCTTGTCTCCTTATATTGGTAGGGAGTGCCGGTTTTTTCCAACTTGCTCTTCTTACTCTATAGAGGCAATTGAGCGCTTCGGATTTGTTCGTGGATCGTGGCTCATGATTGCTCGTATTGTGCGATGTAATCCTTGGGGCGGTTCTGGGGTTGATCCAGTCCCAGACGTATTTTCCTGGTTTCCCTGGAAAAACACATCGAAGAAAATCTGAATTTTCCTTAATTTCAACGATAGAAAAGAGAGCCCCAGATGGGACGTGAATTACAACGTGCTTTTTTATGGGTTATTTTCTTGCTCGGCTTATTCATGCTCTTTGATGCATGGCAAGTCCGCAACGGAAATCCTTCATTTTTTGCTCAGCCTGAACAACAGCAAGAGCAAATTGCTGCCGATTCGAAAAACTCGCAACAATCTAAAGATGTCGCTGCTGTCGAAGCGAACAACGCTGTTGCATCAAAGGTTAATACTACGATTGCAGAGCCAGTTGTAGTTACTACTGATTTATTTAAGTTGACATTTGATGCAAACGGAGCTTCTGTTGCACGTGCTGAACTATTGAAAGAACGTGAAACGCCTGATTGGAAAAAGCGTGGTGTTCCTAGTTTGATCTATGGTAGTGAACCAGAAGGCTATAAGCCTGGCAATGTTGTCTTATTCGATACAACTGATAAGCATGTTTATAAGGCTGAAACAGGTTTATTAGGTGGCGGCTTCCCGACACACCGTACGCAATTTACATTGGCAAGCAAAGATTTGACCATGAAAGACGGTCAAGATACGTTATCAGTCAAGTTTGTTGCTCAAGCCGGTGGTGTTGAGTTGGTGAAAACTTACACGTTACAACGCGGTCATTATGGTATCCATGTAAAACATGAGGTATTGAATAAAGGTAACGTTTCTATCAATCCTTCTGTCTATATGCAATTAGTCCGAGATGACAATCCTGCAAAGTCTGATAGTGCTTTCTATAACACTTTCACAGGACCGGTCGCTTATACAGATGAAGAGCATTATCAAAAGATCTCTTTTGCCTCTATTGCAGACGGTGATAAGGAATTGCCGGAAGTTTCAACAGAGGGTTGGATTGCCATGGTCCAACATTACTTCTTAACGGCTTGGGTTCCTACGGCAGAAGGTCAAAAACGAGACTTGTATACGCGACAGTTGGATAAGCATTTGTTCTCCATTGGTTCTATCGTTGCAATGGGTGAAGTCGCTCCTGGTGCTAGCAAGTCTATTGAAAGTCAACTGTATGTTGGCCCACAAGATCAACGTCGCCTTGACATGATCGCTCCTAATTTAGATTTGGTGGTGGATTATGGTTGGTTGACATTCTTGGCTAAGCCGATTTATTCACTTCTTGCTTTCTTGCACAGTTTAGTGGGTAACTGGGGTTGGGCAATTGTTTTGCTAACCTGCTTGGTAAAGGCTGTGTTGTATCCGATTTCAGCTGCTGGCTACAAATCTATGGCCCGTATGCGTGAAGTAGCTCCTCGTATGAAGGCACTTCAAGAAAAATACGGTAATGACAAGCAAGCTTTGAATCAAGCTATGGTGGAATTCTATCGCCGTGAAAAGATCAATCCAGCAGGTGGTTGCTTCCCCATTATGTTGCAAATTCCTGTTTTCTTAGCTTTGTATTGGGTGCTATTAGCTACTGTTGAGTTGCGAGGCTCTGAATGGTTGCTTTGGGTAACGGATTTGGCAAGCCCGGATTCATATTTGATTCTTCCATTGTTGATGGTTGTGACGATGATTGTCCAAATGAAGCTCAGCCCGCAACCAGCAGATCCAGTGCAAGCTAAGGTGATGATGGTTATGCCGCTAGTGTTCGGTGTGATGTTCTTCTTCTTTGCATCAGGTTTGGTCTTGTACTGGTTGACCAATAATATTTTGTCAATTTGGCAACAATGGTATGTCAATAAGCAAATTGAGAAAGAAAAGCAAAAGCGCGCAATTTCTTAATTGAAGAAGTAGGAACGCTTAAAAAGCGTCACTACTTTTGAAGTGGGTGTTGATTGAGTCGGGAATAGCCGATCTGTTCAACACCCCTTTTTATTTTTTCAAAATGAGTAAAGGCCACAACCAAACAGAGAAAAACCATAAAAGGATAAATTTGAATGAAATTGAGCTTTTTTCACTTTTATAAGTTTTAAAGAAAATAGTCATAGCTCCAGCAATTACCCAAAGAAGAATTAATCCATAGACGATCACTCGTGTGTGATATGTATCACCAATAAATGATGCAATATATGCAGAAAGGGGAACACTAGAGAAAATGGCACAACAGGCACCTATTAAGGCATTGCCTAGAAAGCTTGGTTTTTGATTGGGAAGACTCATGCAGTTCTCAAGAAATGAAGTTCGAAGATATTTATCCTGAATAATAGTTAATTTTTTTGAAAAATTTCCTTTAATAAAGATCTCTCATAAAAACAAGTTGATAATAGTGAGATAATTAAACATTAACTTTTTTAGTGGTAGGCATCGTGAATACAGATAAAGATCCGATTGTTGCAATTGCAACGGCTGCTGGTAGAGGGGGAGTCGGTATTATTCGGCTCTCAGGTGAGGAAAGTTTTATCACTCATTTTTTAAATGAGTTTTTTCCGCTAGATTCTTTTAAACCTCGTTACGCTCATTACCGACAATTTAAGGATGAAGATGGTCAAGTCATTGACGATGGATTAGTTCTGTATTTTCCTGCCCCAAAGTCTTATACCGGAGAATCTGTTGTAGAGCTTCAGTCTCATGGGGGACCAGTCATCTTACAGATGATGCTACGTCAAGTTTTAAAGGTTGGTACCAAGTTAGGTTTACGATTGGCTGAGCCAGGTGAATTTACAAAGAGGGCCTTTTTAAATGGACGAATGGACTTATCTCAAGCAGAAGCCGTTGCAGACTTAATTGATGCAACAACTGAGGGGGCTGCTAGAGCAGCTTCGCGATCACTAAATGGTGTTTTTTCGGAAAAAGTTCGTGAAATAAGCGAGCAAGTAATTGAGTTACGTGCTTTGATTGAAGCTATTCTTGATTTTCCTGAGGAGGAAATTGACTTTATTCAAAGTACGCAAGCTAGAAAGAGAATGGACAGAATCCAGGAATCATTTACAAAGTTCCGTCAAATGTCCAAACAAGGCTCTATTTTACGAGAGGGTGTAACCGTTGTTTTGGTTGGCAGTCCTAATGTAGGCAAGTCTAGTCTGATGAACACTTTAAGTGGTTCAGATGTTGCAATTGTGACGGATGTTGCCGGGACAACGAGGGACAAAATTGAAAATGACATACAGATCGGAGGAGTTCCTCTGCGTTTAGTAGATACGGCTGGTGTGAGAGAAACTCAAGATAAAGTTGAGGCAATTGGAATTGAGAGGACGTTGCAGGCCGTAGAAAAGGCGGATGTTATTTTGCATTTGGTTGATTTGAGCAGTCAAACAAGTGATGAAGAAGGGCAAGCTACCTTATCAAGAGTTATGCAACGGGTGAAAAGGGGGGTGCCAGTTATAGAGGTCTTTAATAAGGCTGATATGGCATCCTCTTATGAAGAAAAAGAAAATTGTTTATATATTTCAGCAAAGACAGGCAAGGGGATTGAACAACTAAAACAAAAGTTGTTATCTATTGTCGGTTGGGAAAGTAATACTGAGTCTTTATTTTTAGCGCGCGAACGGCATTTGCAAGCAATAGAGTGCGCCAATGAACATCTAGTATTAGCTAGACAATTTATCGACTTACCCAATCCTGCGTTGGACTTGTTGGCAGAGGAATTGAGACTCACCAATGACGCGCTAGGGGAGATTGTTGGTGAAACAACTCCCGATGATATTCTAGGAATGATTTTCAGTCGTTTCTGCATAGGTAAGTAATTGATTTATAATGATAAATTTTAAAGTTTCACGTGAAACGAGGAAAAAATGGACTATCCTGTTCAATATGATGTGATTGTTGTTGGTTGTGGACATGCTGGAGCTGAAGCTTGTTTGGCGTCAGCTCGAATGGGGTGTAAAACATTGTTGATTACCCATAATGTTGAGACAATCGGTCAACTTTCATGCAACCCCTCAATCGGTGGTATTGGTAAAAGTCACTTAGTCAAAGAGCTTGATGCTATGGGTGGGGCTATGGCCCAGGTCACCGACGAGGCGGGGATCCAATTTCGAATTTTGAACGGATCAAAAGGTCCAGCTGTTAGAGCAACTCGAGCACAAATTGATCGTGATTTGTACCGAGTGGCTATGCGTAAAAAAATTGAAAATCAAGAGAATTTGTGGGTTTTTCAGCAAGGTGTTGATGATCTTATTGTCAATGGCGATAAGGTCGAAGGTGTCGTAACTGAAACTGGAATCCGCTTTCACTCTAAGACTGTGGTTTTGACTGCAGGTACTTTTTTGCATGGGTTGGTTCATGTTGGATTGGAGCATTATCCTGCAGGTCGTGTTGGAGATCCCGCAAGTATTCGTTTGGCCGAGCGATTAATTGAGTTAGGTTTGCCAAAAGGCAGACTGAAAACTGGTACGCCAGCCCGAATTGATGGACGATCGATTGACTTTTCTAAGTGTGAAGAGCAGTGGGGTGACTTAGAGCCAACGCCAAATTTCTCAATGTTGGAGCCTGCATTCCATCATCCAAAGCAAGTTCCTTGTTGGATTACCAATACAAATGAGAAAACACATGAGTTCATTCGAAATAATCTAGATCGATCTCCCATGTTCTCAGGGGTGATTGAGGGAATTGGTCCTCGTTACTGTCCTTCGATCGAAGATAAAATTGTTCGATTTGCTGAAAAACAATCACACCATGTTTTCTTAGAGCCAGAGGGATTGTCAAATAATTTATATTATCCCAATGGCATCTCGTCTAGCCTACCGTTTGATGTGCAGTTGGCATTTATGCATACAATACCTGGGTTGGAAAATGCTCATTTTGTACGCCCTGCTTATGCAATTGAATACGACTATTATGACCCGAGATTTTTGAAAACATCTTTAGAGACAAAGTCCTTAGAAGGATTATTCTTTGCTGGTCAAATTAATGGGACAACTGGCTATGAAGAGGCTGCGGCTCAAGGACTTCTCGCTGGGATCAATGCAGCATTACATGTCAAAGAATTAGATGCTTGGACGCCTCGCCGAGATCAAGCGTATTTAGGTGTTATGGTTGACGATTTAATCACAAAGGGTGTCTCTGAACCATATCGTATGTTTACATCAAGAGCCGAGTATCGTTTATGTTTGCGTGAAGATAATGCAGATGAACGATTAACAGAGATCGGGCGTAAGCTTGGGTTGGTTGACGATGTTCGTTGGGAGTTCTTTAATCGTAAGCAAGAAAATATCGCCAAAGAGTTAGAGCGATTGAAGTCAACCTGGGTCCATCCTTCTGTAATTTCCAAGGATGAAGCAACGCGTGTGCTTGGTGTTCCAGTTGAACGCGAATACTCATTGTTTAACTTATTATCCCGTCCAAATGTTTCACATGAAACATTGTCGACCTTAAAAAAGAGTGATGGATCTTTGGTTAGTTTAAAGGTTGATTTGAGTGAATCAGAGGTCGAACAAGTTGAAATTGTTGCGAAGTATTCAGGATATATTAACCGCCAAAAAGAGGAAGTCGCAAAGTTAATGGAACACGAGTTAACGCCTATCCCTGTCGATTTTGATTATGACGCGGTTAAGGGATTATCATTTGAGGTGCGTCAAAAGCTAAAACAACATCGTCCAGAAACAATTGGGCAGGCGGGGCGTATCTCAGGCGTGACTCCTGCTGCCATCTCTTTACTGCTTATTTTTGTTCGGGCAAAGAAGTTTGACAAAAAAGAGGCCTAAAGTGTCGTTTTTAGATATTTCTTGTTTAAAAAAAGGTCTAGAGGAACTGCACCTAGAAGCAACAGAAGAGCAAATTGATAAGATTGATCGCTTTGCTGAAATGCTTTTTAAGTGGAACAAAACCTACAATTTGACGGCGATCCGATCAAAGGACGATGTTTTAACTCATCATATTTTAGATTCTTTGGCAGTTGTTCCTTTGTTTAAGCGACAGCTTAAAAACGGGGTCAAAATACTTGATGTTGGGTCTGGTGGCGGCTTGCCTGCGATCCCATTAGCAATCATGTGTCCGGAATATGATGTTTCTATGGTTGATACTGTAGGAAAAAAATCTGCCTTTTTGACGCAGTGTTGTGTGTCGCTGCGCCTTAATAATGCTCGAGCGATACATGCAAGAGTTGAAAGTTTAAAAGGAAAACAATTCGATATTATTACATCGAGAGCATTTGCTTCTCTGAAATTATTTTCAGATCTTACCAAGCATTTATTTGCAGATGGTGGATATTGGTTAGCTCTAAAAGGACCGGGAGTATCAACCGAAGTTTTAGAGTTGGGGGAGGATGTGGTTGTTCAAGATGTTTATGAGGTTGCAGTTCCCTTTTTAGGTGAAAAACGCTGTTTAGTAAAAATGAAATTGAAGAATATTGATACGTTATAAAGTTTTTTAGAAAATAA
>Briea_p1__coassemble_2001_pt1 | contig 9106 bp, 9 predicted proteins | sample Briea_p1__metabat2_low_PE_029 | metagenome-assembled genome bin Briea_p1
GCCTCTAACCAGCGGGTTGGTGCAACAAAAGGCATAAATCCTTCGATAATGCACACCAAGGCTAATGCCAAAATCCAGTCATTAACAGTCATTTTCTTACTGCTTAGGATTCTTCATGTACTTGAAGAAGTCCGAAGACGGATCCACAACCATGACATCTTTCTTGTCTGCAAAGCTTGCACGATAGGCTTCGATATTGCGATAGAAGCGAGCAAACTCGGGATTCTTCCCAAACGCCGCATTGTACGTAGCATTAGCGGTCGCGTCACCTTCACCCTTTAAGGTTTGAGCTTCACGATAGGCTTGAGCCAAAATGACCTCTCGCTCACGATCGGCATTAGCACGGATTTTTTCAGCCTCTGCTGCACCACGAGAACGCTCTTCGCTTGCTACTCGTTTACGCTCCGCTTCCATACGGCGATAGACAGACTCGGAAATTTCCGGAGTAAAATCAACACGTTTTAGGCGAACATCCACAATCTCTACGCCAACATCTTTGACGCGTTGTTGAAGACCCGTACGAATTTCAGTCATTGCCATGTCTCTTTCTCGAGATGTGACAGCATTGACCGTGCGTTTATTAACCGTTTGGTTAAGAGCATCACGTAACAAGGCAGAAATACGATCATTTGCCGCTCTTGTGTTGCCTTGGAAAGAAACCCAATAACGACGAGGATCTGAAATTCGCCATTTCACAAAAGAGTCGATCAACAAGTTTTTCTTTTCACTTGTTTGAATCAAGTCAGCGCTAGGCGTATCTAACGTCAAAATGCGCTTATCGAGATAGACAACATTTTGGAAAGGTGGTGGTAGCTTAAAGTGTAAGCCTGGCTCTGCCTGAACCTCTTTTAACTCACCCAAAGCAAAGACCAAAGCATATTCACGCTCGCCCACGGTGTAAAGACAGAAATTTGCTGCACCAATCGCAACCAAAAGACCTAAAGCTAAAGAAGATAATTTTTTCATTGTCAATCTCCTTAGCGCATACGGATACGCATATCACGTACATCGTTGGTCATGGTTGAATTCTCTGTCGGTTGCGACGATGCCGATGTCGTTGCGCTCGTCACATCGCTAGAGGCCTCTTTGGCTTGCATCGCTTGCAATGTTTGCGTTTTATTTTGTTCCATTAATTTGTCAAAGGGCAAATACAGGAGATTATTACCACCCTTAGCATCCACATAAACCTTCGTTGATGACGTCAACACTTGTTGCATAACGTCAACATACATACGGTCACGCGTGACTTGAGGGGCTTTCTCGTATTGTTTAAGCACTTGAGTAAAGCGCTCGGCATCACCTCGAGCCGTTTCAACAACACGAGCTTTGTAACCTTCAGCTTCTTGCGTCAAGCGAGCTGCCATACCACGTGCTTTTGGAACCACCGCATTGGCATAAGCTTGACCTTCGTTGATTTGGCGTTCACGGTCTTGACCAGCCTTAACTGCATCATTAAATGCAGCTTGAACCGGTTGAGGAGGTTGTGCATTTTGAATAGCAACAGACATCACTTCAATACCCGTTTGATAACGGTCTAGCATGTCTTGCATTAAATGCTTAACAGCCTCGGCAATCTCTTGCTTACTTTCAAACAAGACATTGTCCATCTTTAAGCGGCCCACAACTTCACGCATAGCAGACTCAGCTGTATGCAATACTGAATCATCAGGGTTTCTTGAGCGGAAGAGATAGTTCATAGCCCCTTCACCCGGCTTGATGCGATATTGAACATTGAAGCGTAAATCAACAATATTTTCATCGTCGGTCAACATCAAAGCTTCTGCTTCTCGTTGAGCCCTTCCTAAAGCACCCACTTCTACAGTACGGACGCTACTTACGTCGACAATATCAACCGTTTGAATCGGCGACGGAAAGTGCCAACGGAAGCCTGGCATCGTAGTTTCGGTGTACTTCCCAAACGTTGTCACAATACCGGATTGGCCTTCGGGAACGATGTAAAAACCTGTCGCACCCCACAGACCTAATGCGACCACGGCAGCAAAAAGGATGCCCTTGCCACCCGACTGAACTTGAGGACGATGACCGCCACCCATTGACTTAAAGCGTTTCATGACTTCTTGAAATTCATCATCTTTGTTCGCTTTAGATTGTTCATTGTCTTGGTAAGCATTGCTTCGGTCGTCATTTTGTGCTTCAAACGTCTGACTGTCTCGACGATGATTGTTTTGGTTTTGACCTAACATGCCACCTAAGGCACGATTGAAGTCCTCCCAGAGTCGCTCGAGATCATCACCGTCACTATTGCCGCGACGGCGATTGTTGGCTAAACGTTCTTGATCATCATTATCACGATTGTTTTCGTTTTGGGGATCTTGACTTTGACGGTCATCAGAAGACTTATTCTTCTTAGGATCTTCTTCTGACGGTCCACGGCCCCATTGGGGGTCATTTAACGACATGTATTAACTACTCCTATTAATCAGACAAAAGTCCGAATACGTCATATTAGGTGCAATTGTATCTGAAAGAAATCAATTGATTTAACTGACTGAAGCAACTCTTAACAAGATTGAAGTAAACTTAGTTGCTCCTTGGCTTATAGTTTTACTAGTTACGTTACATATTTTTACATCAGTCACTTCAAAAAGTGCTAGTTTCTCAGCATTTAATTTAAATTTTTTAAAAGAATAATTTGAACTAGAGCCATTTTCTTGATCTAATCGGGATCAATCGAATCGCTTTTACATCTTTGTACCTAGAAACTAAGGGTTACCCCAAGGTGTTTTTACTGAGAATCTATTACCATTCGTTACAAGGCACCCATGGGTGTCTATTCTTTATTACTAATAACAACAGAGGATTTTCCTATGTCTGATACGGTAAACACTCCGAAAGAGGAAAAGGCTGGTATTGGCGGTTACATCGCTTTGATCTTCGCCTGTGTCTTCTTCTCTGGTCTTTGTGCAGGTAACCACTGGTGGGGTATTTTTGACTTCGCCACGTTGAACGGTTCGTTTGGTAAGTTGGTCTCCGGTGTCACGCTCGACGGCGACGCTGTTAAGGCTGCTACAACGACTTTCCGCGGTAAGGGTGGTAGCGGTGCTCTCGACGGCTTCGCTTTTGCTCTTACGTTGGTTCCGACCGTTATGTTCGCTTTGGCCATGATCACGGTCTGCGACCACTACGGTGCTTTGCGCGCTGCTCGCCAACTCTTGACCCCGATCCTTCGTCCGATGATGGGCGTTCCGGGTTCTTGCTCTTTGGCTTTGATCGCTTCTTTGCAATCCACCGACGGTGGTGCTGCTTTGACGCGTCAATTGCTCGACGCTGGTGAAATCACCGAAGACCAAGGCGACATTTTCGCTATGTTCCAATTGTCTGCTGACGCAACGATTACGAACTTCATGGGTGCTGGTGTTGTGCTCTTAAGCTTGACCGACGCAGCTGGTAACACGGTTCCGACCTCCATTGGCGTGTGCTTAGGCATCATGCTCATCATGAAGGTTGTCGGCGCTAACATCATTCGCTTCTTGAAAGTCTTCCGTAGCAAGAAGGCCGCGTAATAGGTTGGAGGTCTAAGATATGTCACATGCTAATTCTAAGCCGATGGTTACCGACATCTTCGTGAAGGGCGCCCTTCAAGGTTGGGACATCGCTACGCACTCTACCATTCCTAACGTTTTGATGGCCTTCGTTATCATTCGTGCCTTAGACGTTGCTGGTATGATCCCGATTTTGGGCGACCTCTTTAAGCCGCTCATGGGTTTGTTCGGTCTTCCTGGTGAAGCTGCCGCTGTTTTGATCGCAGGTTGGATGTCCATGGGTGGCGGCGTTGGTGTTGCCGTTGCTTTGTTCGACCAAGGCGCTTTGTCCTTGCACGACTGCGCTATCGTTGCTCCCGCCATCTACTTGATGGGCTCCCAATTGCAATACATGGGTCGCGCTTTGGGTGTGATTGGTACGCGTGGTAGCATGATCCCGGTTTTGATGGGTGTCTCTATTTTGAATGCCTTCATCGCCATGATCATCATGAACATCATTGTCTAGTTAACTCATTGATTTAATTAGATACTGATTTCAAAGGGAGATGGTAAAACATCTCCCTTTTCTTTTTCCTGTGTACAAAATGTGTACAAAGTAATTATTTTTTGAAGGTTGTGTGTACATGCTTTGTACACAAAATTAGTGGTTTTTGTACACAATTATTTTTCTTTATAAATTAATATCTTACCTATTCGATTGCTTAACATTTAAGCGAGACTCTTTATTTATACGATAACTCCATTCACTTTTAGCCCGGTTCCTTATCCACAAATTTTGTGTACAAATTGTGTACATCGCTTTCTTAGTTTCATTTAACAACCTTTATTGTCTTTATTATGTAGTTAGATTTGGCCTCATTATTATCAGAGCTAGTCCAACTATTTATTTCTTTTAGTTAAGCTTTTTCTATGATTAATTTTTTAAATTCATTTTGAAAAGAACTTATTAATAGAAACGTGTTTTTATATTAATTTTTACCATCCAGAAACTTATTCATTTTTTCTGATTAATCAATAGACTTTCTAAAATAAACACCCCCGTTGAACCTATTAATAATGAAAATGTAATTATTGTGTTCGATTTCTCTACATTTACAGTACTTTTTGAAATGGAACAAACTTTTATCGACGTGTTAACCTTAATGTTTCTGTACAATTAGAGACATAAATTAGACGAATAAAAAGTATTTTATTCTTGCTAATTTCCCGAGCACTACTCGGCTTTTTGAGTGCTTAAATGAAATGTCATTTTCTGACACTCAATGCTCAAAAAGAAAAAGTGCATAGAAAAAATTTGCACTTATAACTAATTTAAAAGTTACGCTTAGTCTCTAAGCGAATACTCATTTATTAAGGGAGAAACCAATGGTTCAAGAATTCCTCAAAGACCTTGAAGAAGTTGTCAATGTCGACTGCGGTACATCCACGATCGAAGGCGTGAAGCAAGTTGCTGAAACCTTTGTCCGTCATTACGAGTCCCTCGGCTTTACGGCTGAACTCGTTGACCTCGGCCCGTCTGTTGGTCCTGGCGTTTTCGCTACCAACAAGCCTGGTGCTACGCGCTACGACGTTATGCTCAATGCTCACTTGGACACGGTTTTCCCGGCTGGCACGGTTGCTGTTCGCCCGATGTCTATCAAGGGTGATCGCGCTTATGGTCCTGGCGTTTTAGACTGCAAGGCTGGCTGCATGACGATCGTTCACGCTTTGAAGCATTTGCCGAAAGAAACGCTCGACAAGCTCGCTATTTTGATCGCTCACAACCCGGATGAAGAAACGGGTTCTGTTGCCAGCCACCACTGGCTCCAAGAATGCGCATCTAAGTCTGATCGCGCTTTGATCTTTGAACCGGCTCGTGAAGGCGGTGAACTCGTTTGCGCTCGTAAGGGCTCTTCTACATACAAGGTTGTCTTCCACGGTGTTTCTGCTCACGCTGGTAACAACCCGGAACGCGGCTGCGACGCCAACTTGGCTTTAGCTAAGTTCATGATCGCTGTTGCTCAATTGGCCGATATGGAACGTGGCATCACGTTGAACTTCGGTTACATCAACGGCGGTACCGTTGCTAACGTTGTTTCTGACCACGCTGAAGCAGCTCTTGACCTTCGCGTTTGGAACGATGACGACTACAAGGTTGTTCATGCCAAGATCTTAGAATTGGCTCAACAAGAATGGGTTAAGGGTGTTACGGCCGAAATCGCCGAAACGAACCACCATGATGCTATGCCGTTGAGCGAAGCTACGAAGGCTATGGCTGGCTTGATCGAAGAAGCCGGTAAGCTCGAAGGCTATGATATCGCTTGGGTTAAGGCTGGTGGTGCTTCTGACGGTAACACGACGGCTGGCATGGGCGTCCCGACGCTTGACGGCCTCGGCCCTGTCGGCGGTGGCATGCACTGCGATAAGGAATACATGGAAATCAACACGGTTGAAAAGCACATCAAGTTGGCTAATCGCTTCTTGACGTTACTCGCCGACCGCAAGTAATTTCTGAGTAGCGATACACTCGCTAAAATAATGCGGTAGCTACTTTCTAGTGGCTACCGCTTTTTATTGATCATTCAACTTTCACTTCACATAATTCCATCGACAAAAAACTCGCTCGGCCAATCCAATGCAACTGTAGACAACCAAACCCATCACACTCATTCCCAAAATTGCTACGAACATCAATAGCGAGTCCCCCATCCCCCACGCATCCATGATGATATAACCTAATCCTGTCGTCGTAGCAAAACTTTCAGCTAGAAATAAAACAGCAATGGCAGTTCCAACCGCTATTTTTAAAGCAGTAAAAAGTTCGGGTAACGCCGCAGGAATATAGACATATCGAACTGCTTGCCAGCGATGTCCTCCCATTGAAAAGAACGACTTTTCATAGGTGGGATCAATACTTAAGGCACTGGCTCGAGTAATTACTAATAATTGATACCCTGCCGTTAAGGCAATAAGCAATACCCTTGATGCATCTCCCAACCCGACCAGCATAAAAAAGACTGGTAATAAAACTATTTTGGGTAAAGGATAGGTAATAAATAATATTGGTGAACCGAGCCAATCTGCGCATCGACTGTGCCCTAAGAGCAATCCCAGAGGGAATGCCACAACAATACTGACCAGAAGAGCAATAATAAGGCGGCTCAGACTGGCAAATATATGACCCCAAAAAACTTCTGTACCCAAGGCCTCAAAAAAGGCTTTAGTCGTTGTTATCGGATCTGGTAGTAGAACCTCGCCTAAACTCCAAGAACCTATAAACCAAACACCACCTACAAACAAGAAACCTAACAAATAGCGAACGAGCACCATCAATCAACTCTCCTATCTGCAGTTTTTAAATGGGAATGGATTGTTCTAACCGTTTCATAAAAAATTGGAGCATCACGATCTGCACAACCCCTGGTAAGATTAAAGGCGGGATTTTCGACCAATGCAATTTGCCGGAATGGGTTTGCGGCTAAAACTAAAATATGAGATGCCAAACAAACAGCTTCAGAAATATCATGAGTTACCATGATAATTTGGCATGGATGAGTTTGTCTGACCTCAATTAGAAAGTCCTGTAATCGCTCTCTCAATAAAGCATCTAACGCAGAAAAAGGCTCATCTAAAAATAGTAGCTCTGGCTTTGCAATCAATGCTCGCCCTATCGCTAACCGCTGACGCTGGCCTCCGGAGAGTTCTGAAGGATACCGTTTTTCTAAGCCTTCAAGCTTTAATTCAGAAAGCATGGCTAACAATTGCTCACTACATTGCGTATCTTGACTTAGCGTGGTGTTGAGCTTAAACGGCATGGCAAGATTCTCACCCACAGTCATCCAAGGAAACAAGCCCAAGTTTTGCCACACAAAACTCATGCGCAATCGCTCAAATGGGATAGCTTTCCCTTCTTTTTGCCACTGAATCAGACCTGAATTTATACGACCGATACCTGCTAAAGCACTTAGGAGCGTCGACTTACCGCACCCCGACTCACCCACAATGGCCAGTGATGCATTTTTCGGTAAAGAAAAACTTAAGCGATCAATAACAAGCTCTCGACCGTAGCTAATCGAGAGATTTTGACATTGAAGTTCCAGGTTAGACGATTGATCGCTTAGTTTATCCATTATTAAATCTATTTATTGAAAAACAATCGACTCATAGGATGGAACAGACTTGATCATCCCCTTGTGTAACATCCATTTTCCCACTTGTTCAACTTCTTTTTGAGTTGGCAATGGAGGCAATCCATCTGTCGTTCCATGAACAGAGAAACTGACCATCTTGTAGGTTTGAGCAACGGGGGGTGGTAAGAGACGCTTTTGCACCATCACAGAACGATAATGGGCGGGATCTTTATCAATGCGCTGTGCTGCTGCAGCAACGGCTTTACGGAATGATGAAACTGTGTTTTCATCTAAAAAGCCTTCTCTTAAAGCAACCACTGCCAATGCCTCATTGAGCATTGAGTCATCCCAAATTACACGACCGCCCTTTGCTTCTACAACAGAAACTAAGGGTTCTGGCAACATAGCCGTTGCCACTTGACCACTTTGGAGCATTTGCAAACGAATCGGAATTTGCTTAACTTCCAAATTCTTAATGGCCTGAGCATTGAGCTTTTCCGTGTCCTTCATTCGATCTAAAAGATAGTCAATGATCGTTGCAGAACTCATCGCACTAGGAGTCTCTTTTAAATCCGCGAGTGAAGTAATCTTTTCAGCTTCTTTCGGCGAAACTACTAAACCAAAGCAGCGTTGCTTTGGACTTGTATGCGTGGTCGTTAAGACAACAGCTTGTTTCATTCCTTGCTCATTTTGCATGAAGACATTCATGAGGTCTGCAAAATGGCCATCAATCTTTCCAGCACGCATGGCTGCCCCGACTTCAAGAGCAGACTTAAAGGGAATTAACTCAACGTCCAAGCCTTGTTCTTTAAAAAGGTTTTCCTCTTGAGCCACATAAAGCACTATAGAGTCCGCTGCGGGTAACAATCCCAAACGCAATGATTGAGCATTAACAGCTGCAGAAGCCAATGCCAATAACGAAATAACACACTTAGATATTGTCTTCATTGAACTCTCTCTCCCATGGTTCAAGTTCTCGAGGAACACTCTTATTTAGTTCTTTGATTTGTCGAGATTTCTCTAAAATCGCGCTACGAAGTAAATCCAACCCCAATCCCTTTAATGCTGAAATTCTAACAGCAACAATCTCGCCATTAGGATCACGCAAAATTTCAGGCTCTAAATCTGTTTGATCAATTTTGTTCAAAACGGTAATTGAAGGAATTTCATGTGCATCAATTTCTGCGAGAACTTTATTGACCTCAACAATCTGATCATCCTTTGCTGGACTGGATGCATCCACTACATGAAGAAGTATGTCTGCATGTACAGTTTCATCTAACGTACTCTTAAAGGCCTCTACCAATTGGTGAGGCAGCCCACGGATAAAACCTACTGTATCGCTTAAAACGACACTTTCCCCCTCACCAACATAACAACGTCTTGCCGTCGTATCCAAAGTGGCAAAGAGCTGGTTAGCAGCATAGATATCTGACTTTGTTAGCACTCTTTTAAATCCGCGAGTGAAGTAATCTTTTCAGCTTCTTTCAGCGA
>Briea_p1__coassemble_2325_pt1 | contig 8026 bp, 5 predicted proteins | sample Briea_p1__metabat2_low_PE_029 | metagenome-assembled genome bin Briea_p1
AATAGTTCTTCTTAACTTGTAGATGCGGGAAAGACTGTAGGATTCAAATCCAAATGACTTTCCCGCTATTTTATTCTGAAAATTTTCTCAGAGAAAACAGTCTCAAAATAAGCAAAATTCCTGAGTTATCCAGAATTTTTGTGGATAACCTCGAAAATTATCCAATTTTTGATTTTTCTCTCTACTCTCTTAAGACAAAAAAATGAGTCACATATCCCTGTAAAACTGTATATATCATCGCCTTAACTTCTAAGCGAGCTTCATTCTTTGGGCACTGCTTGAACTCCACTGCATAACACACTCAACTTCACCTGTATAGTGATTGAGTTGAGTTCCCATTCTTTTGAAGCCTTCTCTTTCATAAAATTTTGTTGCCGAGCTATTGCGTTCATAAACTGACAAACTTAATTTAGAGTGTCGAACTTTTGCATAATCAATCAATTGTTTACCAATACCTTGAGAACGATAGTCTTTTTTCACAAAAAGCCCCTCAATATGATCTCCCTCCAAACCAATAAAGCCCAAAATGACTTTGTTGTCGATATAGACATAAACCTCTGCTGAAACAATAGAGGTTTCTACCATTGCAAAATTAGACGTCCAAAAACCTGTTTCAATAAAATAATGACTATCTATGTTTCCGCCAAGCCAAATCTCCATAACATCAGATAAATCTCTGAGTTCAAATCTTCTAATCATATTTCTTTGTTCCTCAAATGATAAAACCATAAATAAGTGATTACTTAAATCCTAATTCAGTCACTATTTTTAAATCATATCGATACGCCAACCCCATAAAGAAGATATTTACTAATTAAGAACTCACATCCAATAAAAACTCCGCTATTCACAGAGTTTATGTCACGAGCAATTAGGTGCTGTGCCGCTAGACCTAAATCTCACCAGTTACCCAACTTCGCTACAGAACTCTTTGACAGCATTAAGTTTATAAAATAGCACCCGTCAGGAAATTTTCTTTAGCTTTAGCGCTTCATCCGTCTAACGCGAACCAGAAACCGTAACAACCTTGAAAACACTTGTGTTGATTGGCTCGATTATTCGCACTGATAAATGCTTTGACATAATATATCTCAACAGGATAAATTCAATGGATAATATCTATGATGTACCATCTGTTTGATACACGGTGATATTAGCGTCTCATTATTATGATACAGTCTGGAGTCTGAAAACAAAGACGTCAATTAGATGTATTTGAGCGTGGTTAATGCCATTATTGGCTGCACGATTAAGACCTCATCTCCAAGCACATATATGTCTTTTTTTCCGTTGAACACTTAACGAAAGCCGTTAAGAACTTGAGTTATATCTAGAGACTATTTTTATTAAAGAAATACCCCAACAGCAAGTCAGTCAAATCTTTTATTGATATCTGATTTCAATAATCTAACGTACCAATCATAAGAGTACTGACAGTACGCTTATTGACAGTACTGTAAAAAACTCTGGATAAGTCATTACTTAGAAGCTTTAGTACTGACATGGCTGCAATATGCTGCCAATTTTACAGTCAAAAATAAGAATCAAAATGAGAGACACGTCGCCCAATCTACCTATGCAAAACGCCACTTAAATTGTGGCGCTTTGCATGTTTCGTTAAGAAGGTTATTTTGGATAAACCAACCACTCATCACCCTTTTGTCGGATGTAGTCTCTGTCTTTATATCGAAGCACCGTAGCTTGAGCGTTTTCGCTCACAGCATTAGTTTCTGGTAAATCTTTAATTAACATCTCCAACGCCACGGAGCCTGTCGGCTCACTAAAGTAATTGCTTTCGAGCGTTTTGCCAATAAGATTACTTAAGGCCAAATAGCTTGTCTGACCCGTAACATGAAGCGTATTTTGTGGCAACTCATTTAAGCCAAAAAACTTTACTAAAACCGGCACCTCTGTAATAGATAAACTTGGTATATCACGCAAACGTGGTGCTTGAATACGATCGCCCTTTACGGCAGCGCCATGTTCGGGCACGAGAATGAACATCACCTTACGTCCACTTTTATCCAACTCATTAAAGAATTGGTTGAGATCGTCAAGCATGCGCTTTGCACGCGGTTTAAAAGGCTCCCAATGACTTTGTCGAGGCAGACGATTGCCGTCATGAAGGCCGATGAAATTAAAGAAAGTCACACTTCGAACATTATTTTCTTTTTCAAGCACTTTTTGCCAATCTCGCAAAACGGCCAATGAATCCGAAATTGGTTCATCATCAAAGCCTACATAGCGAATTGGATACGAACCCGTACTGTCCAAAGGCGCCGTTAAACCAGCCTTTTCTCGCATCGTCGCAATATAGTTATCGTACTGCCCTGCGTGGTCCAAAAACATATGTTGTTTATAGCCCAATTGTTCAAGTCGATTCATGATCTGGCATTCCGAACGACTTGACTCATAGAGTTCATCATGACTTACCTGACCGCAAGCGGCATTAAGTAAACGTAATGTTGCAGGACCTGAATAAGAGGTTGCGGAGTTAAAGTGATCAAAGCGGATATTAAAGCGAGAAAAAATCGGATGATTATTTAAATCCGAAGCTTCCAAATCATCGTTTGAGAGGGAGCAAACATTCATGATCACGATATCAAACGGTGTATCTTTCGCATTAAGCCCCGTAGGCAATACTGCCCTGCGCTCTTTTTCGTAATCTAAAAATGCACGGTACCACTTCTGCACCGTTTCACTATCAGCAGGTCCTAAATTTCTAGCCGTCGTTTCGCTTTCTTGGACTAATTGCCCTGACTTGTCAGTTGTAATTTCCGATACCGTTGTCGTAACTTCGGTGGACACAGTAAGCGTTTGCAAAAAGGGATTAACCAGAAGATAAGCAAAGTAGCCAACCGTAAAGACCGTGACTCGAAGGTAGGGAGCAATAAGGACGTACAACAGATAAATGACAACTCCCCACCCCACCATCTTCCAATTGATAAAGTCGATAATGAGCTCTCGGATATAGCTCAAAGAAAAACCAGCAATATTACTTGCGTTACCCAAAAGACTATCAAGCCCAGGTAGCCATGACTCCGAATACAAAAGTATAGTTGCTGCCACGATGCCCACGACCGTTCGCAGTTTACGTACACGAAGTGAGGCAACCGGGTACAACAAAAAGAGCATTAAAAGCACATTACCCAAGGCATTGAAATGAAGATAACCTTGGGAGAGAAGCACAAACTTGGCAATAAAGTAAACGTTCCAGAGTCCAAGACCTGCTAGAGCTCGTTTGGATGTAAAAAAGTCCTGCGTCTTTAACATCTTCTTCCTTTATTTTTGAAAGCCCTGACGCGGAAAATACAAATAACCGTTTTCATCAAAAGCAAATAAATGTTGGTCAAAGCCCAGACCGTAGAGTGTCAATACATTGCTGTAATAACTATCTTTTTGAAGGCCTTCGTTTAGTAAAATAGAACGCATCAATGCAGCATTAGCGCGATCTTTCATCAGGGGCAACATACTCGCTACAAAACCCGTGGGGCCGGCTTGATTGATTTTGAGCGTATTAACATCTATTTTCTCAGGCGCGGCATTGAGTTTTTCCGCCACCTCAAGCATAGGCGCAAAGTGTGCCTTTAATTGTCGATACGCAGGATCCTTCGCACTCATCATGCCGGCCCAAAGATAAACACGAATGGCGTTATAACTACCGATCACGTTATCCGCTTCTTGCGTAGCAATAAGCTCACCCTTGCGGTTAAAGCTAGCCCAATCTGGAGCGACCCCTGAAGGTGAAGAACGCAATAGCATTCTCAAAGAACCGTCATAAACGTCATTCCAATACGGATCTTCCGCAGCAAATCGCTTCAAAATAAAAAGAGGATAGTAGCTCGGGTTTAATTTCACACTCTCTTCATCTTCAAAGCCCACGCGTCCAGGCAAGAGCACCAAGCCTAACGAGTCCAACTCTCTGACTTGAGACTTCATCAATTGCATCATCGCTAAACCTAACTTCGTGTAGTCCTCGCGTTGCCAGAGGCGACCGGCCTCTAGTAAGCAATATGCAATCCACATGTCCGAGTCCATGGCGTTATTGGTATCGAGAATCCCCCATGTTTGGCGACTCCTTCCCCAAAGCCAACTCGGCAGTGTTTTGGTTAAGTCGCCTCGTGCCAAATTGGCCTGAGTCCAATCCACAAGTGAAGCGAACGTTTTTTGATCATTAGCAACCAAAGCAAAAAACATTGCATAGGACTGCCCTTCTGACGTGGTGACACGACGTTCATCGCTAAAGTCAATCACCCGTCCCTTTTCGAGATTGGTATTTTTAAACGTCTCCCAATGATCCCAACCATAGGTGGGCGATAAAGCCGCAAAGGTCAACAATCCTAATAAAAACAGTTTCTTCACGACACTAGCTCCTCTTTCGGATCCACAAACGCATGAAATAGAATATCCCAGCCCCAACAAGCACTGCGCAAGCTAATGTACACAAGACCAAAATGAGCGGATACTGACCCACGGTATGCCAAAGTTGGTGGTACCACGGAAGGTTACCCACATAGTAGGTTGGTCCTTCTTGGAAACTGATTTCACGATCAGCTTCAACAATAGCCACTGCCCCAGTAAGACGCGTGAGCGACGCTGGCGACTTTATTTTTTCATTGAGAACAAAGCTACCTGCATCACCCTCACTCATTAACGTCACTACCGTGCGATCATCGTCAAAGGGCGAGCGCAACGACACCATCGCTCCAAGGCCGCCTGTAGGATTAAATAATGCCTCACGTTGTTGCATGAGCGACGCATCGGAAAACTCACCCTTATCAATCATTTTGATCACACTATCTCGCAAGTCTTGCGCATCATCACTTCGAAAATCCACAAGTGTCATCGGTAGTTCACTGATCAATAAAATGTCCTTGTTTTGAACCGAAGCTTTATCCAAGCGTCCCGTCACAGAAATATGCGTGGCAACTGCACCAGTGGCTGCACCCATTCGGCCCACTGTATTTAATAGGGTCGTGACTTTCTCCTCACCCGCTTTCTCATCAATGACTACCACTGTTTCTTGTAAGTCCGCGTATTTTGTAAAAGGAAAACCACTTTGCGTAAAAAGTGCCAAATTGGGCAATTGTGCATAGTGATACATGCCTTTAACGTGAAGAGTCGAGGTTGGATCAATGTCAATTTGTTGAGGTAACACCACAACTGATTTGCAATTGTCAGCTGAGCCTTCAGAAATTGTGCGGGTGTAGCCCACCTCAAAACTTAACTCATTATTTTGAGCAAGCCCCAAAGCATCGGATCGATGCGTAGCTAACGGACCGTAAAACTTCATAAGCGTTAAGGTGTGAGCACTTCGACCATCACGCGCTAGAAGGTTTTCAGAAGCTAACAAGAAGTCATTGAGACGCACACGCAGTTGAGCCGTATCATCCACATCAGGCTTACTGAAGCGCAACTTTAAATCCATCGACACTGATCCGCTGTCGATCATGAATAAGTCCGGAGCAAAGCGCAAGCCTACCTTCACTGGTGATGGGTTATACCCTCTCGAGGTCAACTGTCCAGGGTACTGCATCAAGTGCGATAAGAGAATCGGTTGGTCTTCCTTAACCCAATTGGGGGCGTCGTACGCCTGCCGAAGAGGTTCTGCCTTAAAGTCTTTGACGACCAACTCTTCACCAATAAGAACCTGTTTCCCCGAGGTTAAGGTTTGCACAGCACGAACTAAATCGGCTTCATCTCGCCCCTGAATCACCAACATTTTGGCGTATTGACTCTGAGGCGCATCCATCAGGGAAACTTTGGGTTGATTGACCGCGGGCAAGTCCTTTAGAAAACTCGGGCGGTTTTCATTGGTAGCAAACACCACAAAGTGCTGCTCTGCAGGAGCACGATTAAAGTAGACAGGGAAATCAATTCCACGCCAAGCGGCATCTTTGCCAAAATAGCTTGCCAAAATAGCCGAAGCCTTCTTTGTTTCACTATTTGGGCTTGCTGCATAGACCATCGGAATCACGGAAGGCGCTTGACTATTGAGGGCCACAAAAGGCGACGGGAATTGTCCCAAGTCGTTTGGTAAGCGCACCTTCTGTTTGATTAAATTCAAGTGGCTAGAGCCATCAATATCCACCCAAAGAGTCTCGCTTGTCGGCGACTCGCAAAGCTCTTGATAGTGCCCGACAAACTGAAGACGAAGCTGATTTCGAGGCTTGATTTGTCATCTAAAGGCACCTCGACTCTCGTTAGTTGACCCAACGTCTCAGCCTCAAAGGCAATCGTTTTTTGCACTTTGCCATTTAAGAAAATATTTAGTTGCGAGCGCTTGGCAATAAGCGAAGGAGAGGCGGTAAAGTTAATCTGAAGCTTCCCCTCGGTCACCACCTCATCTGCTAACACCCCGAAATCTAGATATTGCTCATTGTTAAGCCCACTCATACGAAGACTGATAGCTTGACCACCAGGCACCATTTTCAACAAGGGTGTTTGCGTCGTAAAGGTGTTGCTTAAGTCAGTTCGCCAAACCGCACTAACCTCGTCAACATCTTTTTGCAACGCTTGAGCAAGCGTTGCCTGGGAGACCAATCCTACCCCCAGGGCTAACAGATAAAAGGAGAGATTCTTTAATTTCACTTTTTACTCACAACACATAAATTTAAATTTCACTTGCCAACGTAAGGAACGCGAGGCAACAACGTTTTAAACCACCCGATTAAACGTTGGATCCATTTCCAAGAGGGAGGTAAAAATTCGATCATTGAACGATAGCCATAAAGAGCCAAAGATACGAGCGTCTTAAATCCAGTGCTCATGCGATCATCAATTTTGTCAGGCACCGTTGCCCACATTCCTTCACGAGAAAAGGTACAACGATTAAAAGCACGCTCGTCATGGAAGTTCGTGAATTCAAGTCTTAATTCAAGTCCCTTTTGGGGATCGGAACTTATAACTGACGCGCCAAAAGAATAGGTTTGATTTTGATAGACTAAGCGCAATTGTGCGGCATCCCCAACCTTAATTGACGATGGAAAGCTACCGATTAAAAGCACCTCATCTTGCGAGTATTGCTTCATTAGCATTTCAAGGCACTCATTACCAGCCAAGCTAACTTGCGCCTCAATGTTACAATCAACACGCGGGAAACGATGCGTTTGCACCTCTTCGACCGCTACGGCCATACTTGCGCCTAATATTGTTAGGTTATAGGCAATCCAACCCATATTGATTGCAAGAGTCAAATACTCTGGCTCTGGTGAAAAAATCGCTTTATAAAAGCCTATTCCAAGCCCCAAAACATTTAACGCAATTAAAAATAAAAATGGTTTCGTAATAGGCCAATCAAGGTACTTCTCACCAATGGTGCCACCTTTGGCTGTCACGTTAAATTTGCCTTTATGGGGCATGAAAAGTGCTACGGTTGTAGGCAGTAAAATGTACCATGAGAGCACTGTCTCATAGACCCCGCCCATAAACGGATACCGGTAGCCACGCTGCAAGATGAAATTAGTAAGGGCCGTATGCACCATATGAGGAACCACGTAAGCAAAGATAGCAGTGGCTGTTGCATAGATGACATAGATATTGCCGAACATGTAAGGTAAGGGCGCTACCAAAAAAATAAGCCGTGGCAAACCATGCAAAAAGTGGAACATGGCATTGAAAAAGCACAACCGTTGCGCAAGAGTTAAACCTTTACCTAAAAACGGATTATCCAACCGAAAAATTTGAATCATCCCACGCGCCCAACGAATACGCTGACCAATATGAGCTGCAAGCGTCTCCGTTGAAAGCCCTGAAGCCAAAGGAGTATCGATAAAGGCCGATGACCACCCCAAGCGATTTAACTTTAAAGAAGTGTGTGCATCCTCTGTGACAGTTTCTACGGCAATGCCACCAATTTGTTCCAAAGCACAGCGACGCATTACGGCAGAGGAGCCACAAAACATCGTTGCGTTCCATGTGTCGTTACCCTTTTGAATGAAGTCATGAAAGAGTGCATTCTCAATGGGCGTTGCTCGATTGAGGTGCCAGTTCTTTTCAAAGGGATCTGGCGAGTAGAAATGATGCG
>Briea_p1__coassemble_2622_pt1 | contig 7088 bp, 6 predicted proteins | sample Briea_p1__metabat2_low_PE_029 | metagenome-assembled genome bin Briea_p1
CTTTTACTTCCAAGCTTCGGACTTTTTATAGCACTAAGTGCCATGATTGCATTGTCATCGACCATCACTCCCAATCGGTCATTACGTGAAGTTTTACTACTAATCATTGCAATTAACGCATTGGTTTGGCTTGTATTCGTTTTTGGAATTCATCTTGAAGTTCCCCTTTGGCCTACGTTTATAGGAGAGGCCTAATGACGGACTTATTTCAAAATTTATCAGTTGGCTTACATAGTGCACTAACGCTAATTAACTTAGGGTACTGTTTGCTTGGGGTACTTATCGGTACTCTTGTGGGTATCTTGCCAGGACTGGGGCCGGTGGCAACACTTGCTCTGCTACTGCCAATCACATATGCCCTTGATCCCACTGCTGCCATTATTATGCTGGCAGGCATCTACTACGGAAGCCAATATGGGGGCTCTACGACCGCCATTTTGATGAATATTCCAGGCGAAGCATCCGCTCTAGTGACGTGCATTGACGGCCACAAAATTGCACAAAAAGGCTATGCAGGTAGTGCCCTAGGGGTTGCCGCTATTGGTAGCTTCATTGCTGGGTCTGTTGCTACTTTATTAATTGCTATGGCAAGCCCACTTTTGGCTCAAGTCGCGTTGTATTTTGGAGCTGTGGAGTACTTTAGTCTCATGCTGTTGGGACTTGTTGGGGCCGTCGTTTTAGCCAACGGCGATATTTTAAAAGCCTTTGCTATGGTTATTTTAGGATTGCTTCTAGGCATCATTGGCACCGATGTAAACTCTGGCACCCTTCGCTTTACATTCAACACATTAACGTTACAAGATGGGATTGATTTTGTCGTGATCTCAATGGGAATCTATGGCGTAGCAGAAATTTTAAAAAATTTACAAGCCATGGTTGCCAATCCCAATATTCAAACACATGAGGTGAAATCTCCTTGGCCGAAAATGTCTCATCTTAAGGCCAGCTTAGGAGCTATTATCCGTGGTACAGGTTTGGGAAGTCTTTTAGGGATTTTACCTGGTGGAGGAGCTTTATTAGCATCCTTTGCTGCGTACACTCTTGAGAAAAAAATAAAACTTGCCCCATCTGAAACACCCGTAGGACAAGGCAATATTCGCGCGGTTGCAGGCCCAGAGTCGGCCAACAATGCTGGTGCACAAACAAGCTTCATTCCTATGCTTACTTTAGGCGTACCCTCTAATGCCGTCATGGCACTAATGATGGGAGCTCTAATCATCCACAACATAACACCTGGCCCACAAGTCATCAGCACGAATCCTGACCTATTCTGGGGACTGATTGTCTCAATGTGGGTCGGTAATTTATTTTTAGTTATTCTTAACTTGCCACTGGTTGGCCTCTGGGTGCAAATTCTTAGAATTCCTTATCGATGGCTATATCCTGCCATCTTAGCTGTATGTGTTATTGGCGTCTATTCTGTGAACTTTAACGTCTATGACATTGCCGTCATGGTGATTTTTGCTGGCTTAGGATATGCTTTTTATCAATTACGATTTGAACCGGCCCCACTTATCCTTGGCTTCGTTTTAGGCCCACTCATGGAGGAAAACCTCAGACGAGCCCTATTGCTATCGCGTGGAGATCCAACTGTTTTCGTGACAAGCCCAATCTCAGCTTGCTTGCTAACAATAGCACTTATTCTTTTAGTTGCCACTTGCATTCCTAAAATTCGATCGGCTCGAGATGAGGCTTTTATAGAAGACTAGAATAATTTTTAATAAAAGTCTTGACAGATAAAAAAATATACGACATAATAACGATCTTCGACAGGCACATAGCTCAGTTGGTTAGAGCATCACCTTGACATGGTGGGGGTCGTTGGTTCGAATCCAATTGTGCCTACCAGAATTCTCAAAAGAGATCGTTTAAAACGATCTCTTTTTTATTGTAAAAATTTTGTACTACCCTTATAGCAAAATGACCAGCTTTCGGCTGGTCATTTTGCTTTTTCTTTATGTACCTGATTGCGGTGTAAAGCTCCGTCTCTCAGGACCCTGAGAATGTCAATCAAATAAAATTACGGGCTCAGGCTCTAAGTGCACACCAAACTTATCAAAAACTGCTTTTTCGATTTTTTGACTGTACTGCCATAATTGCCAACCAGTCGCTTTGCCATGATTAACTAAAACTAGCGCCTGCTTATCGTAAGTACCAGCATCGCCCTCTCGTGCGCCCTTTAATCCAGCTTGATCAATTAGCCAACCAGCTGCCAGTTTTTCCATGTTATTACCCATAGGATAATGAACAATACTTGGAAATCTCTCTAGTAGATCCAAATAAACATCATGCGTTACCAGTGGATTTTTAAAGAATGAACCCGCGCTACCTAAGTCTTTGGGGTCTGGAAGACGACTTGAACGAATATCGACAACTGCATTAAAAATTTCAAATGCTGTTGGATTGACGCCTTCAAAGCGTTTAGCTAATTCCTTATAACTTAAATTTGGAACCCAAACCTTTGGCAGAGCAAAGGTCACAGATAATACAATCCAATCTTTTGCTTTATCAGTCTTAAAAAGACTATGACGGTAACTAAAATCGCACTCTGTATTTTTCAAAGTAAAGATTTCATCTGCCGCAGGGTCATATACAAGCACTTCTTTCACAAATTGCGATACTTCGCTACCATACGCACCGATATTTTGAACAACCGTAGCTCCAACACTACTAGGAATGAGTGCGAGATTTTCTAAACCCGACAACCCTTGGGTAACGGTTTTACGCACAGTCTCGTGCCAGTTTTCCCCTGCCCCGACTTCAACAAACGTGGAGCTTTCATTCTCTCCAACAATCTCGTAACCTCTGATCCCCATTTTCATCACAACGCGATTTAAATGGCTAGTAGCGATCAAAAGGTTAGCTCCTTCACCCAAGATGAATGGCTTTAACCCATTCTGTTGAGCAAAGAGAAGTGCATTCTTTAAATCCGTGACATCCTCAACAAGAGTGAAGTATTCTGCAGTTGCTTCAACACCCATGGTGTTAAAAGGTTTTAAATTAACATTACTTTGCATGAAGAAGCCTTTCTTGAATTCGTTCAATAACACTAAGTTCATCTAAACGGTTTTCGTGCATCAACTCTTCCAGCGTACCTTGCCCAACAAACCTATCATCAATGCCTAGCAACAACGTTTGACAAGCCAAACCTTCTTGAGCAATCAGCTCAAGCACTGCACTGCCAGCTCCTCCAGCAATGACACCATCCTCTGCCGTTACAATCAGATCATGGGTCTGAGCAATCCTAATGACGGTTTCTTTATCCATCGGCTTAACAAAGCGCATGTCTACCAAAGTTGCATCAAGCTTTTCAGCAACTTTCTTTAATCGACTCACCATAAGTCCAAAGGCTAAAATCGCAATTCTTTGTCGACTCACTGAGCACTCTCTAAGAACATTGGCTTTACCGATCTCAATTGACTCTAATGACTCTGTTTGAGGAACACCAGGCCCCTTACCACGTGGGTAACGTACCGCTGCCGGAGTACCCAAATGATACGCTGTGGTTAGCATCTTTCTGCATTCATCCTCATTAGATGGCGTCATGACAGTCATGTTTGGGATACTGCGCAGGTACGCAATATCAAATACCCCTTGATGAGTTTCTCCATCTGCTCCAACAATGCCGCCTCGGTCAATGGCAAACATCACAGGTAAGTTTTGAATGGCCACATCGTGAACAATCTGGTCATAAGCTCGTTGTGCAAAAGATGAATAGATGGCGACAACCGGCTTAATTCCATTGGCTGCCAAACCGGCTGCGTATGTAACTGCGTGTTGTTCTGCAATAGCCACGTCACGATAGCGTTCAGGGAAGCGCTTTTCAAACTCTACTAATCCAGAACCCTCCCGCATCGCCGGCGTAATGGCATAGAGCTTGTCATCTGCCGCTGCCATGTCGCAAACCCACTTAGAAAAAACCTCTGTATAAGTCGGGTGTGCAGGATCTGCAGGCTTAGAGACAATGCCTTCTTCGGGATCAAAAGGACCAACTCCATGGTAGAGCGTGGGATTATCTTCTGCTAACTTATAACCCTTGCCCTTTTTTGTTGATACATGCAAAACCATAGGACCAGATAATTGCTTGATATTTTTCAATACATCAACCAAAGTTTCGATGTCATGACCATCGACTGGCCCATAGTAATTTAAATCATAGGCAGAAAAAAGCGTTGACTGAGGAGCTACGAAATTAACAGTACGCTGCTCCATACTTTTAAAGAAATTCCAAAGTTTAGGAATAGGCTTTAATGCACGTTTAGAGAAATCTCTCGCATGTGAGAATGTAGACCCAGAAACCAACTTGGTGAGATGATGATTCAGAGCCCCTACTGACGGCGAGATAGAGCAGTCATTATCGTTCACAATAATCAATAAACGCAGACCATCCTTATAGGTCCCTGCATCGTTTAAAGCTTCAATTGCCATACCGCCAGTCAGAGCGCCATCGCCAATGACCGCAATATGCCAAGCTTCCTTATCTCCATTTAATGCTGCAGCAACCGCCATTCCCAATGCTGCAGAAATAGAGGTCGAACTATGTGCAGTTCCAAAAGCATCGTGCTCACTCTCACATCGCTTTGGGAATCCCGATAAGCCGTGGTATTGACGAAGTGTATCAAAGCGATCCTTGCGCCCTGTGAGCATTTTGTGAGCATAAGCCTGATGACCCACGTCAAAAATTATTTTATCTTTCGGTGAATCAAAGACATAGTGCAATGCAACCGTCAAATCCACGGCGCCCAAAGAACTCGCCAAATGTCCTCCGGTTTTTGAAACCGATTCCACCATTTTTTCTCGAATATCGTGCGCAACCGTAGGAAGCATTTCCGGAATCAAACGCTTGAGGTCTTCTGGCGAATTAATTTTGTCAAATAATCCCATATAAGCTCCCCTAGTGGTCTCGATTCATAATGAAATCAGCAATTTGTTTAAGGCGAGTTGTTTTACCACTCATACCAGGTAACGACTCGATCACATGCAAAGCCTGCAGAGCTTGTTGCATTTGTTCTTGAGCCATTTCTCTAGCTTTATCAACACCCAACAAAGACACATAGGTAGGTTTATCATTTGCAGCATCTTTACCCGCTGTCTTTCCAAGAACTTGCGTATCTGCCGTAACATCCAAAATATCATCAATAACTTGGAAGGCTAAACCGATGGAAGTGGCATAGGTCGCAATCAACCCAATCAGCTGAGGTTGTGGCATAGAGTTACCAGCATATAACCCCATCAAAGCAGAGGCTCGAATCATGGCCCCGGTTTTCATGCGATGCATTAATGTAAGGGAATTTAAATCTAGCTTGGTGTGTACAGAGAGCAAATCCACAGCTTGCCCACCACACATTCCTGCCGGCCCTGCTGCCGTAGCCAATAGTTGCACTAAGGTTTTAATTTGCTCTGCTGGGACTGAAACCTGAGTTAACTCAAAAAATGCTTGTGCCTGAAGAGCATCACCAGCTAGCATTCCCATGGCCTCACCGTACTTTCGATGAGTTGTGAGTTTACCGCGTCGCCATTGGTCATTATCCATACAGGGCATGTCGTCATGAACAAGGGAATAACTGTGAATGTATTCAACAGCAAGCGCAATATGATCTAGACTTTCGGCATCGCCTTGAACTAACTCTCCAGCCGCATAAACCAATAATGGACGAACTCGCTTTCCTCCATCAAGCACTGCATAACGCAAAGCTTCATTCAATTTCCAGGGAAGACGATCTTCTGGTGGTAAGGCTTTCTTTGCGCATAACTCAAAATGATCGGCGCGTTCTTTACTCCATACTTCAAACGACATCAGAATGATCCCTCTTCACGTAATTCTTCTTGGGTAATAGGACTTAATTTACCATCGGCATCCAATTTTTGGACAACAGACTGAGCTTTATTAAGTAAAGCTTCGCAATGCTTAGAAAGCTCCTTGCCTCGTGTATACGCTTGCACACTTTCTTGCAGCGTCAATTCACTACTGCGCATTTTTTCCACAATGGCATCCATTTCGGCAAGTGCCTGCTCAAAAGTCAATTCACTGACAGGTCGAATATCAGTCATAAGTACCCCTAGCCATATAACGTCTAATCGAGCCATTTTAGCATTTTCGAGAATTGAATCTATTGAGTCTCAGGCATAAGATACTAGCAACCAATTTTTTGATTGAAAGCTTTATTTTTATGAAATCTCTTTGGATGCTATCTGCCTCATTTTTCTTTTCTTTAATGGCAGTATTTGTAAAAATGGGAGCCTCTGATTTTGGCTCATTAGAACTCATTTTTTACCGTTCTATCGCGGGAGTTGCACTCCTATACACCTTCATCCGAATGAAAGGTTACTCAATTAAAACACCACATTTGTGGGGTCACTTCAAACGTAGCTTTATCGGCACCGTATCCATGTCCATTTGGTTTTTCTCACTAACGATGTTACCAATTGGAACTTCAATGACTTTGAACTACACCTCTCCACTTTTTATGGCGTTGTTTGTGTTTATTGTTTCTCTTTATCGAAAAGAACCTATCCAATGGGGACTAATGGCAACCATAGCCCTTGGTTTTTTAGGTGTTATTCTTGTGTTTCAACCTTCTCTTGGAGCGGGGCAAGAGTTCGGTGCGTTACTAGCACTAACATCTGGCTTTTTGGGCAGCATTGCTTATTGGCAAATCAAAGAGCTTGGTCAGCTAAAAGAACCTTCTTGGCGTATTGTCTTTTATTTCACAATTTTTGGGACTCTCTACGGTTTGCTTGGGTGCCTGCTATTTGAAGGCGGTCTTTCCCCAATCACTACCGATAATGTCTGGTACCTCTTAGGAATTGCTATTTGTGCTACTTTGGCGCAATGCTCTTTAACAATGGCTTTTGGTCAAGGTAATTTACTATTGTCATCGTGCTTACAGTTCTCTGCCATCGTTGTTGCTGAAATCATGGGAGTTATCTTCTTTAGCGACCCCATCAGCTTGATGACATCCGTGGGGATCTTAGTCATCATGATTGCGGGAGTTGCCTCTACGGTTCTCACAAAAAAAGCAAAAAAATAGGAACTTTTTTGCCATTTGTTATTGAATTCAACATTGAAATAAAAACTTTTCTTGTTG
>Briea_p1__coassemble_2752_pt1 | contig 6783 bp, 4 predicted proteins | sample Briea_p1__metabat2_low_PE_029 | metagenome-assembled genome bin Briea_p1
GTCCCCAAGAGCGTTTGGCTTTTGTGGCTCAAGCCTTTGCCAGTAACGAAGAGCACGCTCAACGCATCTATGAGTATGCCTCCAAGCATTGGTTAAGCTTTTCAACGCCCGTTTTAAGTTTTGGTCGAACGAAAAAAGGTTTGCCCGTCAGTTGCTTTTTGTCTTATATGGAAGACAGTGCCGAGGGGTTAGTTCGTACATTGTCCGAAGTCAACTGGTTAAGTATGTTGGGCGGTGGTGTCGGCATTCATTTGGCCATTCGTAGTGCTGATGAAAAAAGTGTGGGTGTGATGCCGCACTTAAAGGTTTATGATGCAGCCTGTTTGGCATATCGCCAAGGTACGACGCGTCGTGGTTCTTATGCGGCGTTTTTGCCAGTTGATCATCCCGATATCATCCAATTTATTGAGATGCGCAAGCCCACGGGTGACCAAAATATGCGTACGCTCAACCTTCACCATGGCATCAATATCAGTGATGCTTTTATGCGTAAGATTGAAGAGAGCATGCTCGATGGCAATGCCGATGATAGCTGGCCGTTGATTGACCCGCATACTGGGGAAGTTGTTGAAGTGGCTAGCGCCCGAGATATTTGGCAACGTATTTTAGAGTTGCGTATGCAAACCGGTGAGCCTTACTTGGTCTTTACCGATACGGCCAATCGTGTTTTGCCAGACTGGCTCAAGCAACAAGGGCTCAAAATCAATGGCTCGAACCTTTGTACTGAAATCTTCTTACCGACAAATGCAGATCGTACGGCGGTTTGCTGTCTAAGTTCTGTAAACCTTGAGTATTTCGATGACTGGAAAGATGATGAGCGCTTCATTGATGACGTCATGGAATTCTTGGATAACGTTCTCCAATATTTCATTGATCATGCGCCCGATAGCATCGCACGCGCAAAACGCTCTGCCGAGCGTGAACGCTCTGTGGGCTTAGGCGCGTTGGGTTTGCATGCGTACTTCCAACGAAAAGGCATTCCTTTCGATAGCGCCATGGCTAAGGTGAACAATCGTCGTATGTTTGCGCACATCCATGAAAAGTGTGCTCAAGCCGATGCAAGACTTTGTGCTGAACGTGGTGCATGTCCAGATGCAAAGGCCGCTGGTGTTGCGCGTCGATTCTCTCACTGGATGGCTGTGGCTCCGAATGCCTCGTCGAGCTTAATTGTGGGCAATACCAGTCCCTCAATTGAACCGCGACGTGCCAACGTCTATCGACAAGATACGATTTCGGGTGCTCACATCGTTAAAAATCGTTATTTAGTTCAAGCTCTAGAAGAACTTGATATGAATACGGATGACGTCTGGGCCGATATCATCGCGCATGATGGCAGCGTTCAACATATTGAGGCCATTCCTCAAGAGGTACGTGAAGTCTTTAAGACCGCTCAAGAGCTCGATCAACGTTGGTTGATTGATTTGGCCGCTGACCGTCAGGTTTATATTGATCAAGGGCAGTCACTCAATCTCTTTTTCCCGGCAGATGTTTCCATTGCTTACTTGCATGCTTGCCACTTTATGGCCTGGAAAAAGGGTTTAAAGTCTTTGTACTACTGCCGTAGTGACAAGTTACGTAAGGCCGATCGAGTGGGCGTTGCCATTGAACGACGCCGAATTGAAGAAGATATCAACATGCGTGAAGTGTTGGAAGACAGCACTTGCCTGGCTTGTGAAGGATAAAAAATGAGTAATAAAAAGACCCTTTTGACGCAAAGTCGTGACTACTATAAGCCCTTTGTTTATCCGTGGGCCTATGATGCCTTCATGCAATCCGAGCAGATGCATTGGTTGTGGACTGAAGTGCCGATGGTTGAAGACGTTAAAGACTGGCGTATGCGTTTAACCGAAGCTGAACGAGACTTTTTAACGAAAGTGTTTCGCTTTTTCACGCAAGGTGATATCGATGTGAGTTCAGCTTATGTGCATACGTATTTGCCGGCATTTCCACAACCGGAAATTCGCATGATGCTCTCAAGCTTTGCGGCTCGAGAAGCCGTGCACGTTGCAGCCTACTCTCACCTGATTGAAACGTTAGGGATGCCAGAAGCCATTTATAACGAATTCTTAGAGTACGAAGCCATGGCGGATAAGCATGATTATTTCCATGGGCTTCGTGAAGATGAGGATGGTAATTTGGCAGCGAAGATGGCGGCATTTTCTGCCTTTACCGAAGGCATGCAACTCTTTTCCAGTTTTGTCATGCTTTTGAACTTTACCCGCAATGGCACAATGCGTGGCATGGGGCAGATCATTGCTTGGTCAATTAATGACGAAACGTTGCATACGGAATCGATGATTAAGTTGTTCCGTGAATACATTACGCAAAACCCAGAAATGTGGAACGATGACCTCAAGCGTACGATCTATACCATAGCCGAAAAGATGGTGGAATTAGAAGATCGTTTCATTGAGTTAGCCTTTGGCGTCAATGAAATGCAAAAGCTCACGCAAGACGAAGTCAAAGCTTATATTCGTTATATTGCGGATCGTCGATTGATTGCCATGGGGATGAAGGGGATTTTTGGTGTTAAACACAATCCCCTGCCGTGGGTAGATGCGATGTTAGGTGTCACGCACACCAATTTCTTTGAAAATCGTGTGGTGGACTATGCTAAGGGGGCTCTCTCGGGTCAGTGGAGTGATGTGTGGGGTAAGGCCGGTGAAGATTTTGCGCTGACGCCGTCTAAGGAATAAAAAGTCGTCTTGTATCGTGGAACGATAATAGGTGTTGAAGCCAAAGATTTGGAGGCATAACGTACAAATAAGATAGTTTTACTCGGATTTGTTTTAGTCAAATAAATCCGAGTAAAGTGTCTATTATCTATTCTTGCGAGAGTTTAAGATCGATATTCCATTTCATAAAGCTAATATCATCTTGCTTTGAACGCCATAATTTCAAAATTTCTTTGTTGTACTCATCTGTTTGGTACTTTTGAGCAGCAACTAGCAAAGTCGGCGTTAAATCCATGAAGTTCACTTTTTCATTTTTCACTAGCCACATATCACGGTTATTTTTGTATTTGATAACATAGTCGATTGCCTTTTTAAGGCTAGTTTGATTAATCGTGAATGTCCAGAAGTTAACGTCATCGTAGTGATCGCTATATAAGGCCAAACCTATCATTGCTTCTAGATCAAATAAGCTGTAGTGTAATGGCCGTGTTCTTTCAAGTTCATGAAAGTTTTGTCCTTTTGAACCAATGTGTGAACCGAGTCTGATGTATTGTGCATTTGTTAGAAGTTCTTTAGCCTTTTTCGGTTGCTCTAAATACAAAGCGTAACCAACGACTTGATAGTCATAAAAGGTTCCATGGTTATTGGGGCGATGGCTTTCCTCGTAGGCGTATTCGCCATTTAAAAGCCAGTTCTGATAATCCTTTACCCATTGTTTGATTACTTCTAAATCCTTAGAACTCAATAAGTTGGAGTTTTCAATCAGCGTAATGCTGTCAAGGATTCTCACAAAATGTCTTCCATCCAAGATGCCTAATGCTCGTCCAGGTACCGTCCCAGGTATACCTTGGGCGTACTTTAAATGAGGATTCATTTTTGTCGTATCGTTAATAAACCAAATTTGGATCATTTCAACGGCACGTTGAGCATACTTAGTGTTGTTTGTGTAGTAATACGCTAATGCTAAAGTCTCGAGAGCATTGGCTAGTCTGACTAGACGAGGGGAGTCGGAGTCAATGAGTGCATTGGGATTCACTTTTCCATCACGACGAATGTAAGGATATCCATCTTTTGTTTTTGGATGGGGCCAAAAATAGGGTCCTAAACTCATATAGTCATGTTTATCTTGACTTGGGGGTGTTAGACTTTTGTCGACAACCGAGAGGCGACCCATTGAGAGTGCTTTTTCTGCTTTAGAAATAAGTGTTTGGTAAGCAGGCATGACAAAAAGGTCTTGCCTGTCAATTTTTACCTTAATTTGATCTAAGTTATCCTTATCAAGCAGCAGTAATGTAGAAGCATTTGTGCTCCCGCTCATTAAGCCAAACACGACTAGCAGAAGTCCCCATCTTTTCAGCATCAGTTTCTCACTTGATTATGAACCAAGAATATTTTCTCAGATTTTTGTTTTGAGCAAATATCAAACAGAGCAATGGTTATTTTCTGTTTGTAAAAAGTATTGTAGTTGGGCTTGAATGATTCGTAGTTGTAGAGTGATTTTGCTTTAAATATTGGGACCGTGATTGGATAGACCACAAAGAGCAACCTTCTCAATGAGGCAGAGAAGTATTTGGATTCCTCAAGGCAATGTCACAGAATATAGTTGAAAGTTAATAAGTCACACTCAGCACAGCATTTAATAAAGACATTTGTAAACAACAGTCATAAATTCTTTGCTCTTTATAAGTTTGTTCCAATTATCGAAAAAGATAAAGACAAATTTTCTTAAGAGCCCTATCAAAAATCATATGGATAACCCGTAATAAAACATACTTTCATGTATTTGTGTTGCAAAAACGGAACACTATAAAAATTTTTCCTTTGAAAAAGTTTGACAGGCAGGGGGGGGGTAGACGGTATCGTTACATACAGAATAACTAACTCGTCCGGGCGGACAGTAAGTATTCGCTTCTTATACAAAGGAAAAAACATCATGAAAAAGACTTTAGCTGCTGTTGCCGTTTTGGGCGCATTTGCTGGTTCTGCTTTGGCTGCCGACGTTACGTTGTATGGTCGTGTTAACCTCGGTGTTAACTATTTGCACACTGACGATGGTTCTAACACGGAGAGCTCTTTCTCTCTTAACTCCGGTGACGCTTCTGCCTCTCGCTTCGGTTTGAAGGGTTCTGAACAAATCTCCGAAGGTTTGACGGTTGGTTTCCAATTAGAACAACGCTTCAATGCTGATGACGGCCGTAACTCTGAGTCTGACAAGGCTTTCCGCGGTGAGTCCCGTCTTTATGTTGCTACCGACTTCGGTACGTTGCACATGGGTCGCTTCGGTGCTTTGGATTCTGCCGCTGGTTCTCTTGACCTCGTTGGTGGTATCTCTTCTATGGGTACGGGTTATGGCGAACTCATTGGTGACCAAGGCCGTGTGTTCAAGACCCATGGTCGTATGGACAACTCCATCGCTTACACGTCTCCGGAATTCGCCGGTGTGACGGTTTCTGCTATGACTTCTTTGAAGAACAATACCACGAATGGTAAGTTCGATGGCAAATATGAAGAGTTCAAGGGCGAAGAAGGTTCTTCTGAAGCTGATCGTTACTATGGTTTAGGCGTTAAGGGCCAATGGGGTGCTTTAGGTGCTACTTTCGTAGTTAGCGAACTCGATTATGGCTCTGAAGCTACTAATGCTGGCAAGGCTGGTAAGGATGATCCTATCAACTACACGGCTGGTGTGAACTATGACTTCGGCTTTGCTAAGGCATTCTTGGCTGCTAACTACTACGATCAAGGTAAGACGGAAGCTAATGTTGAACAAAGCCAATGGGGTGTGAGCACGAGCGTTGCAGCTCCTCTTGCTGCCGGTACTCTTGAAGCAGCTGTCGGTTATGGTGTCCAAACGAAGGAAACCAAGGGGGCTGATGATGTTGACACCAAGGTTTTGAACATTGGTGTTGCTTATAAGTATCCGTTGAGCAAGCGCACGTATGTCTACGCTGGTGCTGGCTATGACCAAGAAAAGACGGACGGTGAACACAAGGTCAAGACGGTTGAAGCTATCTCCGGTATCGTCCACAGCTTCTAATTTAAGAAATAGCAGTTTACTACTACCTTCTGCTAAATCTTAGATGAATAACAGGCCCACGGGAGACGTCCTTTGGGCCTGTTTTCAAAAGCGATGTGGAGTTGTTATGCCAGATGTAGTTTCTACTACTGATAACCTCCAACCTGATTATTTAAAGAAAGTCGCTTTTAAAATATTTGAGTTGGGGCATGGTTATCGAACGTGTGCCCAGGTTCTGGATCTTTCTATTTACACTGTTCGTGAATGGTATGCTCTATATAAATTTGGTGCATATGATCCAGAAACTTTAGGTCGGCCTTTTGTTAAACGTTATAACGATCAATTTCGACAAAAGGTTCTAAATGACTACTTTGAAAATAAGCCATCCATAACGGAGTTAGCTAAGCGTTATGACGTTTCAAAGCGAACCGTTAAGCGATGGATAGACGAAGCAAATCAAAAACGTCAATTATCCGCGACCAAGCACTAGCCCACCACTTTTTGGTGGGTTATCTTTTTCAGTGAAAGTCAAATAAATTCTAATTAAAGTTTTTTATCTCTTGAGGAGGGGACTGCTTTTCAAGAGGTGAAGAATCCTTCCGACAATTCGTTTTCCTCGACTATGTCCTCGTCGTAATGGGATTTTTTATTGAAAAAAGTTATATTTTTTCGTAAGTTAGCAACAGGATTAGATTGGATTTGATAAAATTTGAACATCTTTTAGCCGCCGTTGAAACTTGAGGCGGTTTTTCTTTAACCTTTTTACGGACAATCTGACGAAATGGAAAATTTGCCTCCTTGCCCGAAGTGCGGCTCTGAATATACCTACGAAGACAACGGCATGTACATCTGCCCTGAATGCGCACATGAATGGAATGATGCTGAGGTTGCAGCTATCGATGATGATCAATTAATCGTCAAAGATGCTAATGGCACGCTTTTAGCTGATGGTGACAGTGTGACAATCATCAAGAGCTTAAAGGTCAAGGGCGCTTCTTCGATGCTTAAGATTGGCACCAAGGTTAAGAACATTCGTCTTTGTGAAGGTGATCACAATATTGATTGCAAGATCGATGGTTTTGGCGCCATGAAGTT
>Briea_p1__coassemble_3307_pt1 | contig 5730 bp, 5 predicted proteins | sample Briea_p1__metabat2_low_PE_029 | metagenome-assembled genome bin Briea_p1
TCATTTGTCCAACGCTTTTGGTTTTGTATGGTATCAATAGCTTGGTCTGCAACTTCCCTGAAGGTCGGGACAACATGCTTTTCTTCTGTCTCTTCTTTTGAGATTGCATCGACGAAAAGTTCCTCGCCGGAGGCTATTTGAGAGCGCAGCTTTAGAACCCTTGCCTTTGCCATTGCGAGCGTAATTTCATCAGTCGACCCAAGACCAATTTCGCGACGCTTTCCCTCAATAGTGCCTTTAAAAAGGTAGTTTCTGTACTTCCCACGAACTCGAATGTAGAAGTTAGGTTCAATTCTATGAATACCTTCGGGCAAGCCGTTTACGTCTCTTTGTGTAACCTTAAAGTTCTCTCTCATTTTATGATCCTGCTATTTTCCATACGAATTTTTGAGAGTCCCATTTTCCATACAGTTTTCCATACAGCGAAATGATGACATTCGATAGCTAGTGTTTGCGTATGTTAACTTACGAAAATGAGGCGAATCTCATCTAATGTGGACTAACGCTTTATATTGAGGGGTTTTGTTATCGTATGATAACGAATGTTAACTTGTGGTGACTTGCGACAGGTTGCGCAAAAGAGACATGGTGGCGGAGGAGGTGAGATTCGAACTCACGGAAGTTTTAAGGCTTCGACAGTTTTCAAGACTGCTGCATTCAACCGCTCTGCCACTCCTCCGCTAGGAGAGGTGCATTTTATACGATTTTTATCAAAAAGTGTAACGATTGAGGAAAATTATTTAATTTTCAAAAATGATGAGATAATATAGATCATAAATTGATATACTTTATCTGTTGTATATTGGGTAACGCTATGATTAATTTATTTCAAAATTTTTTGAATTCTCCTGTAGGGGCATGGGGGGCACTTTTTTTATTTGTTAGCTTGTGTTTGTTAATTTGCTTATTGTTGGTATTGCTTCGATTTCGAGCGGGATCATCAAATAAAGAATTAGAGCAGTCAATTTTAACTTTCACAAAAGAGCAGCAGATGTTATTACAAAATGCTCTTGGGCAACATGGATCTCAGTTACGAATTGAGTTAGATGCTAAATTGAGTCATTTAGGCAAAGATCAGCAAGAGCGTTTGCTGGGTTTTGCTCGACTTGTGCAACAAATGAATGAGCAATCTGTTAAGTTGCAATCAAGTAACCGACTTGAAGCGAACCAGCAATTAAATTTAATGACACAAAGCATTGCCCAAGAACTCTCTGGCATACGCACAACATTAAACAGTCAATTGCAAACACTCCAAGTAAATAACGAACGGAAATTGGAGCAGATGCGTAATACTGTAGAAGAAAAGCTTCAAACTACTTTAGAAACGCGTTTATCTAAAAGCTTTCAACAAGTTGCTAATCAGTTAAGAGAGGTTGAGAGTGGGCTTGGTGAAATGAGAACTCTTGCAGGACAAGTCGGGGAGTTGAAGCGGGTTTTAACCAATGTGAAATCTCGAGGTACCTTTGGAGAGGTTCAGCTTAAGTCAATTTTGGATGAAATTATTCCCAATCGCTATGAAGAAAATATTGCCACCATTCCAGGTAGCCTTGAAAGAGTTGAATTTGCTGTTCGAATGCCAGGCTTATCTTCGGAAGAAACTGTTTTATTGCCAATTGATGCCAAGTTCCCAGTTGAAGATTATTTGAAAATTGAGGAAGCTCGTGAAAAGGGGACGACAGAGGATATCGAAAAGTACTCCAAAGCATTGGATATTCGTCTTAAAAGTGAAGCAAAAAAGATACATGAAAAATATGTCCGAGTTCCTTATACGACGGAATTCGCCATCTTGTTTTTGCCGAGTGAGTCTTTGTATGCAGAGTGCTTGCGCCGAGTTGGAACAATCGAAGAGTTACAACAGAAATACCGCATAACGGTGGCAGGGCCAACAGTATTAAGTGCTCTACTTAATAGTCTTCAAATGGGTTTTAAGACACTTGCCATTCAGGAAAGAAGTGCTGAAGTTTGGGCAATATTGGGTAATGTCAAAACGGAATTCAATAAATTTGCTCAGACATTGGAAACGATGGATAAAAATGTCGATACGATGAAAAATACAATTTCTCGCGTTAAGACTCGAACCCATGCAATGGGTCGTCAACTAAAAAATGTGCAGGAGTTGCCAGGAAGCCGAAATTCCGATACGCTTACGGAACTGTCCACTGGAGATTAAAGTCAATAACCCCAGCCTAAGGCAGAGGCTTGAAAAAGCCCTGATTGACTAGCCTCAGAGATCCTTCTTTGGAAGGTGAACTACGTTGGATTGGAATGTATAGGCACCGTGGGATGTTCATCCTAGTTCCACGCTCTGCGGTCTGTGGTTAAAAGCTCTGAGAGGTAGGAGCTGTGTTCCAGACAAGAAACTCATTCCAACATTGGCGAAGGATGTTAACCGGTCTTAGACCGTGTAAGCGGAACCTGTGGGTATCCGCAAACCCCTTCTCTAAAAGAGAAGAACCTTTTTAACCGAATTGAGAATGGAGAACAGCGCTTCCTCCCCTGTCTAAAGACAGAGGTTTTCGCGCCCAAATATCTATGAAAAAAGTTATGCAGGTAGCGATTATGGTGGGCCTTTGCATCATGATCTTGTGTGTTGCTATTCAACTTTTGGTGGCTTTTATTCGCCTATAGTCAACGCCATCCCAATTTGAGCAAAAGCGATGCTAGATTTTGACATTTAGCATCGCTTTTAATTTTGAGCTTAAGATTCTTGTAAAGCCATTTCAATGCGTCTAGCTATGTCAAAGACTTTTCGATCCTCCCATTGTCGGGCGCCAATTGTAATACCGATGATCTCTTTGTTTTGACGTTGCCCAATCGGTAGTGCTATGTAAGGAGCCTGGCCCACAGCCCACCATGGAATAAAACTAATGGCCATAATTGCATCAGCTGTAGCGCTATATAGAACATCATTTATTGCCTGACGACAGTTGGCAGGACCTTCTTTGATGGCTTTCTGATAGAGTGGATTATCTAAATTGGGGTCATATGTTAGCGCATCTTCTAATCGGTTAATTCCGTATGGGTGATGTTGATCCCTCATGCGATAAAACTGAACAAGCTCTTTGAAGGTTGAAGGGGTTTGGCCATTACCCCATCGAGCAAGAAACTGGTTCATATCATTTTGAATTTCTGTTGAAGAAATACATTTGTAATGGGTATCTATCATTTTAAGTGGTACTTCTACAATTTTTATATTCACTTCCTTGCAACAACGGATTAGTTGTTTAAGGCAAGACTTTTGTTCTAGATCGAACCCTTCGTTAGGTATAAGCAATGCAATACGTATTGGTGTTTTTTCTTCGCCAAGAACGGAGAGCAAGTCAAAATCTTGCGGACAGTGATCTGTCATAGGATCTTCTAAATCAGGCCCAGCCATATATGAAAGTAGCCGAGCTGCATCTTCAACATTTCGAGCTAGGGCGCCAGGTGTATCTAAAGAGTGAGAAATTGGAACAATACCCGTTCTTGAAATTAGCCCGACTGTTGGCTTTGCACCAACAACGCCGCATGCTAGTGCCGGGAAAATGATACTTCCATGTGTTTCCGTACCTACCGCAGCATCGCAAAAGCCAGCTGCAACAGCAATTGCGGAGCCTGAGCTAGAGCCGCCTGGAGTCAAGCGTTCACTGATAGGATTGATTCCTTGGCCGCCTAGTTCAGAATAGCCCATTGGCATTGTTGTGCTAACGAAACCCGCCATTTCGCTCATTGTTGTTTTACCAAATGGGTGAACTCCCTTGGAGCGAAGTTTTTGAATACAAAAGGCATCTCCCTCATTTTTGAGGGCTTTGAAAGCCATAGAACCCGCAGTAGCTCTTAGTCCATCGATGCAAATATTATCTTTTACTAATACATGCCAGTTTGCTTGTGGATTGGGTTTTCGCCATTGAGCAATGGCATGCAGCTCCCAATTAAGTTCTCTAATTCGTTTTTCGATAATTTCAGCGGTGAGTGCAGGGCCTTTGTAGAGTCGTTGCATCATGGTTATTTCCCCAGTGATTTTTCTCTAGTGTGGCAGGAGTATGGGTCAATAACAAGATGGGAATAGTGCTTATTTTCTTTGATTTTGTACGAGGATTGAACAAAACTCCTCAACCTTAACGACTTGAGTGCCAAATTTTTTTGCTTTACCTCGAGCTTTCAGGACCTTTTTATCTTTGCTGACTAAATACATCGCTTGGGAAAGGCGAGCCAGTGCGAAAAACTTATCATCATCACCATCGCGGCAGAAACGCTCTTCTGGCAGAGGGGCGTTAATAATTTGAGAGTTCTTAATCCAAAGATTTAAAATATTTTTTTGTTCATCATCACTCAAATTAAACATTTTTCGCGATAAAACATCCGCGAGTTCACAAAACGTTTCTGCGTGACCAATAAGTTGAATTGATCCGTCTTCTAAAGCTTTTGCAATTGGGGAGACTTTACGATCTTTAAATACCCAAAGATCCATGAGTACATTGGTATCAAGAACGCAAAATATAGAAATATGAGAGCAAGACGCCTCAAAGGGAATTTGAGGCGTCTGTTGAAGTAGCTTTATATAGTTTGCTTTTTGCTCGCTATTCATCGTAAAAGGTCACCAACTGCACGAGCTTCATCAATTAATTCATTTTGAGTGATGAACAAGCGGCGACGAACCTCTGATGTGAGAGGCAAGTCACCAATAATTTTATAGTCTGCATTACCAGGACAGAAACAGGGGAAACCAAAAACTAAGCCCTTTGGAATGCCATAACTGCCATCAGATGCGACTGCCATGGTGACCATGCGACCGTTACTACCCATGATCCAGTCGCGCATATGATCAATAGCAGCAGATGCGGCAGATGCAGCAGAGGAAGCGCCACGAGCTTTAATTATTTGACCGCCTCGAGTTGCGACATTTTTCACAAACTCTTCCTCCCATGCTGCATCCCAAGCGCCCGTTACTCGTTTGTTGTTGTACCGTAAGAAGCGAAGATCGGGGTACATAGTGTTGCTATGATTGCCCCAAACAAAAAGTTGTTCTACACCAGAGACGGGAACTTCAAGCTTTTCGGCGACACGAGCCATAGCGCGGTTTTGATCTAAACGCATTAATGCAGAGAAGCATTCTTCTTTTAGATCAGGAGCATTACGCATGGCAATCAAGGTATTGGTATTGCAAGGGTTGCCTACAACTAAAACACGAACATTGCGATCGGCACGTTCATTTAAGGCTCTGCCCTGGCGTTGGAATATTTCACCATTGGCTCGTAATAGATCAGCGCGATCCATGCCGTCCTTACGTGGCATTGCACCAATCATGAAAACACAATGAGCGCCATCAAAAAGAGACTTTTCATCTGTGTGTGCAGACATTTCTGCTAACGTAGGAAATGCACAATCGGACAATTCCATCATAGTGCCCTTTAGGCGTTGTTGACTCTCGGGCGTATTACGAGCAAGTAAACGCAATTCAATCGGTTGTTCCGGACCAAAGAGTTGTCCAGAAGCAATGCGGAAAAGCAAGGAGTAGCCAATATTGCCACAAGGTCCAGTAATCGCAATACGAATCGGAGCTGTCATGATTTATGTCCAGAGAATAGAAAGATTTTCCAATTATAGAGTTGAATGACTTGGACAACCAAGCTTCGTTAAGCTTCGTTAAGACTTCTTAGGGAGAATGCTGATTTAATTTAACGTGCGGGTGGAGGAGGTGAGATTCGAACTTGCGGAAGTTGTCAATATTTATAGGTGATTTTTTACCCC
>Briea_p1__coassemble_6019_pt1 | contig 3366 bp, 3 predicted proteins | sample Briea_p1__metabat2_low_PE_029 | metagenome-assembled genome bin Briea_p1
TTGTACAAAAAGGTCAGAGGAATGCTTTTTTACTGGAATCGTTACAGAGATCCAAGCACGAAAGTGTCGGATGCGAAAAGGCTCTCCGGTAACGAGGTCTTGGTGAGTACCAGATTGAAGAAAGCGTGTTCGGTGCGTTGCCAATGACTCCAACACTTGTGCTTGAGAGATTAACTCTTCCGAAGCAACGCAAGCGGGAGTGCGACTATAGCAATAGGCTTTGCTCGCCCAATCGATGTCAGGGGAGGCAAAAAGAGAGACTTGTAGGCCAGTGCCACTGGGCAAATCACTACTGATGAGGCTTTCTAAGTGGTGCGCTAATTCCATGCTCGCACCCGTTTGTGGGCTTATCTCTAATACATAGCCAAGAGCCTCTAAGGAATCACCTTCGCTTTCAACAATTGAAAAAATACTGTCGGAGAGCTCTTTACCAAAGGGTAAAAGCGAGCCGAAACGATCGATACGAACGCGGTGAGACTGTAGGAAATGAGAGTTTTCTTCTATCCCTAAATTCTTCTGTGTAGCACGGAAAGCGCGTTTGCTGTGCAGACGTAACTGACGACAAAGGCGCTGAGCTTTGGGTAGCGTTTTAAAGGATTTTGAAAAAAGTGAATGTGGCACGAGAAGTCCCTTTCAGATTAACGTTGACTTTTGGCTTTGTCGTCAGCCAAGGGCTTTAACCAGTGTGACTTTGAAGCTATGTCGCTATTGATTAACGCTTCGGGTGACCATGATGCTTTTTTGACCGTAACGTAAATACGTTGTGCATCGTGAAGGTCGCCTTCTTCATCAATGAATGGCGCTATCCAAACGGCAAGGATTTCTTCAGCCAAACGCTTAGGTGTCATTAGGGGTGTATCGGTCACAATAGGATCGGTAGCGACAAAGGTTTCGCCATGATCAGGTTTCAAAAGAATGCGCTTTTCAATTTCATGAGGAGAGCGCTTTTGTCTTGCGTTTGCAGTGATTTCTGATTGATCACGTTGCGTGGCGTCTACGACAGGGAATGAAGTGGCTTTTTCATGGTAAACCTCAGAAATCGATTGGCAGCGAGCAGGCATGTCGATTGAACAACCAAAATCCGATTGCGCATTTTCCAATCCTGTGAGATTGGCACAACCCGAGAGCAACAAAGGGCTACCTAAGAGAAGGTGCATGAAGGACTTAAACTTGAAATTCATCATGGATAGCTTTAATACTTAGTGTTGAGTCGGTTCGGTTTGAGAGAGCTTTTGGGCAAGCTTCTGGGTTGCTAGTGCTTGATTCATGCGATCCATTAAAGCGTCTCGGCTCATAAGGCCGGTGGCACGATGACCGTCAGCAAAGAAAAGCGTAGGAGTACCTTTAATCGCAAGCTCACGCATGAGTTTTTCATTAGCAGCAATAGACGTTGAGCATTGAGGTTTCGTTTGAGGTAGCGCTTTTTTGTGCACCATAAAATCCACCAAGGCCTTTTGAGGATTGGGGGCACAGTACATTTGAGCTGCGACTTCTCGAGCATTGGGATGCAAGCTCACGATAGGCGTTAGAAACGTATAAATACGAACATCGTCAAGCGTATCTAAAACGGCTTCGAGTTTTTCGCAAAAGGGGCACAGAGGATCCGTGAAGACAAAAAGCGTATGCGTAGCGTTTCCCTTTTCACGAACAATGGCATTTTTCAAAGGTAAGGCACTCACATTAATCATTTGTGCGAGCTCTTTCATGTCGCGTGTGAGGTCTTTTTGTTCGACCATGTCAAACATCACGCCACCAAAAAGCCAATAGCGAAAAAGGTTGGCTTTTTCGGGGTCGTTTTCGCCTTTGATGGTGGTTTTCGCAAGAAGCGCTTCGTCCACGTAAACAACATTGACGCTTGTTGACAGAATCACTTCAAATAAACCGGGTACAGGGCTTTGTCTGACAAAGCGCACACCATTGTGCGGATAAGCGGCTTGCAAATTGGCGAGCACTTTCTTTTCTACCGCTGACATTTGCATTTCGGGAAAGTGTGATGTCAATGGGTTATTGGCTAAAGCATCGGTAATGGAAAAATTCATAAGAGTGGTCCCAAAGAAAAGCGTTAAAACGGTGTTCTTAAATGGCATAAGGTGTGTTTTTCAATTAAAAAAGCGGTTTTTCGGTTTTAATGAGTGCACTTTGCGTGATAACAATGTCCACGGTGCGACCTGCATCGATTTCAAGTACTGGGAAAATCTTGTCAGCGAGTTTCAGGTAATAGTCCGCTACGCGACTGAGCGCATCTTGCATTCCATCGCCCAGTCCCGCTCGCCAAGGATTGGTAACGGATTCAGTCACGGTGCCTGAAGCATGAGTGGTGGTTTCTTGTGCGGCTAAACTCACGGCTTTTCCTAAGCCAGATAAGGAGCCCACTAAAAGTGCATTCGCGATGGCTTGGCCAGAGCGCGTTACAACGCGAGCTTTGATGCCGGTTTTGCCGTCTTCGCCAGCAACGTAGCCTGTGAGTTTCACGTCAATAGCCATGCCTTTCTTCGTTAGGCATGAGAGGCGATCAAGTCGCACCCAAACGCGTTCACTTGATAAGTCGCCCGTCGCGTTGGCAGTGACAAAACACTTTTTCACGTCGGATCGAAAGCGGTTCGGAAGAATGGCAGCCTCTGTGAGTTCCATTAAAAGAGGAACGGGATTGCCGTTGGCTTGACCGCCAGTGGGTGCATCCACACCATTTAAAAGACGAGCTTTGACAAAGGTGCCTGTAATGAGAAGTTCTTCCCCTGTGGTTTGTGGGGTGCGGTTTTTCTCTAAGGGCTCTTTTTCAACTTTGCTTTCTTGCGGCTTAACGAGAGAGACCTTTTTAATCGCTAAGCGGGGAGCAGTGCTCGTGCGATTAACCGGGACGGAATAACCCGTGGGCTGAGGGTCACTGCCTTGAAAGGCGTTCATAGCAAGATTGGCCTCTTGCGCTAAAGTACCCTCTTCTGAGAGGGCATCTTTTTTACGACGCTTTTCATCCATTTCTTTTTGTCGAGCAACTTGGGATTGAAGGTCACGGATGTCTTTTTGTAAAGACTGCATTTGTGCGCCGTAGGCGGTGACAAAGTGCTCTTCACCTAATCGCGAGTCATTGATCTGGATGCGAGTGGTGGGCTTTTCTTTTTGCGGTATCGCATCGTTTTCTCGAGTGAAATACGCAAAAAGAACCGCTACCACAATAATGCTCACAAGGATCACCGTGAGCAGTAACCACTGTTGGAGTCGAACGGAGTTTTTCATTTTTTTGAGTTAAAAAGGCCCTTAGAAACCTCAAAAGAGGTTCCTAAAACATCAATACAATGGGATAAAAACGAAATAAAGTTAAGAGGCTTTTCGTCGAATAACGTAAACCGCTGTTGTTTCCCCGATTCT
>Briea_p1__coassemble_6153_pt1 | contig 3297 bp, 2 predicted proteins | sample Briea_p1__metabat2_low_PE_029 | metagenome-assembled genome bin Briea_p1
AAATATTACTGGGGCAAAAAAAGAAAATTATTAAAAATAATTGGAATCTTTATTATCAACTACACTGTTAAGGTTGATAATACAAAAAAATTGGCAATACTAGGAATCCGCTTCGTATAAATACATTATGTAGACTGAGGGCTCAAAATAACTCATTTAGATTGCAGGAGCTTTTTAGTACGATTACTACCGTAGATAAATTGCAGCCTGCGTTCGGCCCCCGTATTACTCTTCCTGGTTAGTGGACTTGGAGAATAAAAAATATCAAGCGTAGAAATTATTAACCACCTTTAGGGGATAATGCACTGTCGTCAAACACTTTTTCTCTTTTCTGGAGTGCAGGCTCCTTCGAAAGTAGTGGGGAAACAACACATTCCAATGACCAAGAAGTGAAGCGCTTGCAAGGAACCCATAAACGCGCTACTTTTGTATCCCCCGTAAAAACCTGAAGAACCAAAAAAGGCCGAGACCCTTTCGCTTTTGCTAACATTCCTATGCTGTGAGTTTTTTTGAAAGGAGGAGACTATGTTTGATTGATTACACAAAAAGCTTAAAAGTCGCCGTGCTAGAAAAATAATAAGAAAGGCTGAAGATACTCCAAGAGTCACTTTTGAGCGGGGTCTTGAAAATATGATGATTTCAAGTATTGTTCCATCTGAATACCCTCAGTCATTTAGTGTGTATTCGAAAGACTCTTTAGAGAAGCGATTTCTTTTATTGCATTACGCTAGCCACATGCCGCTAACAAACGGTTATGCAAACATTGGCGACTACGTACAAACTATCGCTGTAAGACATGCGCTTCAAAGTATTTTTGATTGCTTGGATTTTGATTGGTGGGATCGTGATAGTTTGAGCTTCTACGATCCTTTAGATAAGGGCAGCATAAGAACTTGCGTCATGCAAGCTTGGTTGTCACATACCGATACTTTCTTCCCTAACGAAAGAATCAATCCTGTTTGGTTAAGCAGCCATTTTTCTAAAGACACAAAAACTTTTATTCAGAAGGTACTTTGCGTTCGCAGATCAGAAAAAAGTTTCAAGTTTGGCGTTGGATGTCGAGATTTAAGTACTCTTGAATTTTGCCGTAAACAAAATATTGAAGCGTACTTGTCGAGATGCTTGACGCTTACGCTTCCTAGACGAGAAAATCGCGATTCCCAAAGTGAGGTAATCTTTGTAGATGTGCCCGAGAAGTTTGATCAATATCTCCCCAAGGATTGGGTCAGTTCTGCTATAAGAATGAGTCAAAGATGGATTGATTGTGACCATGAGCATTGGTCAAAATCATACAATCGAGCAAAAGAGTTCCTTGATGTTTATAGTAATAGGGCTAAAATTGTTGTTACAATCGGTCTACATATAGCATCACCATGTTTGGCAATGGGCGTTCCAGTTATCCTAATAGCTTCAGATCCGGATGAAAATCTACAAAGATTCTCTGCTTTGGACGGTTTAATTAGACCGTACACCTACTCGGACTTTGAAAAAGGTCTTGTTGACTTTAACCCAGTAAGTTATGACATTGAAGACCTTAAGTGCTTGCTTTTGAAAAACTTAGAATTGTCAATTCGACAAAGTTGGGGAGAAAATGTCTCGTTAGAAGTCCTGGAACAGATTCGAAAAGAAATCCGCGACTACAAGTTAATTTAGGTAGGTTCTATAAATTTGTTTTGAATGAAAAAACGCCAAAAACAGCACCTGAGGCTAATTCTACAAGAATTGGCCCTTCAGGAACCACCCAATCAAAACAATAAACTTTGCACTGTTCAGCCCCAATACAACTTTGCTATTGTTCTTTAAACACACATATCAAATCTCGGAAACTATAGCACGTCATAAAAAACGCACTGACAGGGATGGCTGCATAACAAACCCTTACCTGCATCCAAGGAATCGACTGCATATAAGCTTGAGCTTTAAATACCCAAACCCAACCGTAATAACAAATAATGGCGTAGGTTGCTAATTCAATAAGACATACCACAATACGTGCAATATGCCCCACCAAGCCTTCCATGCGCTCAGTTAGTACTTCAACCACAAAGTGATTGCGTGTACGAACTAACTCCTGAGCTCCCAAAAAAATCATCCAAACCAAAAAGATCTGAATCCAGTCATCGGTTTGCGTAAAGTTGTACACAGGAACAAACCGAACAAAGACATTGAGCAAAAACATAATGACAATTGCTGCAAGTGAAATCACACACAGACTTCTTGTCACAAGGCTGACCGCATTGTCTACACGCTTTAATACTGAAACAATTCCCATAGCACTCACCTACCCCACGATACGCGCAAGACTCAAAGATAATTCTGGTATAAACGCCACTGCAAAGGCCATCAAAATCATCAAAACAACGTACCCAATACTATCTTTGGCGATTTCCATTACCTTTTCACCTGTAATGCTTGCCATAACGTAAAGGTTAAGTCCCACAGGAGGAGTTAGCACCCCTACAGCCAGTGCGATACACATCACAATACCTAATTGCGTGATGTCATAACCAAAACTCTTTGCAATAGGGACAAAAATAGGAACCGTAATAAGAAGAATTGCCGTCCCTTCCATAAAGCATCCCATAATCACCAAAATAAAAATGATGAGCATGAGCACCAAAGCCATTGAACTAAAGTTCATCGACATAAAAGCAATGGCTTGCTGAGGGATACGTGTATAAAGAAGAACGTACTGGAAAAAACCCGCCGTCGCAATGACAAACATCACTTTAGAGGTTTGCTCTACTGTATCCCATAAAATTTTCGGAAGGTCTTTGATCTTGATGGTCTTAAAAACAAAGAGCCCTAAAATAAAGACATAAAAGGAAGCAACTGCTGCGGCCTCTGTTGCCGTAAAGAGCCCTGCGAACATGCCACCAATCACAATAACGGGCGTTAATAATGCCCAGAAGGCATCTTTAAAGGCTTGCCAACGCTCTCCCCAGTCACTGCGCTCTACCTTTGCATAACCACGGCGATAGCAAATGTAAGACGACCACATCATAAACATGAGGCCTAACAAAACACCCGGAACGGCACCGGCAGCAAATAAGGCATTCACACTGGTTTGCGTCAAACCAGCATATAAAATCAATGTGATACTTGGTGGAATAATGGGGCCCAAAGCGCCACCGGCCGCAATGGTTGCACAGCTAAAGGAGCGGCTATAGCCCGACTTTGTCATCTCACCAATAGCAATCATCCCGATGCCAGCTGCACAGGCTGCTGCGGAACCTGACATGGCAGCCATCACCACGCACGCAACAATTGCTGCGTTAGATAGCCCACCCCAACGAT
>Briea_p1__coassemble_9128_pt1 | contig 2390 bp, 2 predicted proteins | sample Briea_p1__metabat2_low_PE_029 | metagenome-assembled genome bin Briea_p1
ATGAGTATGTTTTTTAAATATGCTTAGTTGGGTTTAATTAGATTTTCCCTAACGGTGTTTTATTTATTGTGTGTCGAAACGCAGGAGTATTTTCGAACAAAGATTAAAGATTTTTTCTGTATAAATAGTTGAGCTTCAGTTTGTCTGTTCGATTCTAGTATTAAGACCGTATGAGCCCACAACGGGTGGAACATCATCCGTTACTTAATCCAAGACTCCACTTGTTTTACTTGGGTGAGTATATCAATGTTGGACTAATGGCCAGAAAACAGTGGCAGGAATCATGAGGATTAAAAAGGTCCCACTTAAAGTGAGACCTAAATGCAGTTTTTTAGCTACTCATTTCCACGCAAGAGGCCCTTCTTTTCAAGGGATTTAGCGGCATAGCCATAAAGCCAAACACCCATGAATGTGGCCAAAGCACCCCAAAGCATGGCATCAGGCCCACAAGCGTATAGGGCATAGAGTGAGTATGCAGAGGCAAATGAAGCGACCAACGTAGTACGTTGAGCAACCTTAGCATCGACCGGCTCGCGATGCATAATGACGTTAACGGCTGCAAAGGCCAACAAGTAAGGAACAAGGTTTGTTACTACTGCCAAATCCTTCAAAATGTAGAACTGCTGTTCTAATCGGGGATCAATTGTCAACAAGGCGGCTAACGATTGCAGTAACAAAATAATAATGATTCCAATAACAGGAACATTCAAGCGAGAGACCTTAGCAAAGATCTTTGGGAAATACCCTTCATGCGCAGACACGCGGAAAACTTCAGAGATCGTAAATTGCCAGCTTGTTAAGCAACCTGCGCAGGCCAAAGCCATCAATGCCATGACGACTTTACCAATTTCTGGGGAGAACATGGTGGCAAACACCAAGCCAAATGGTGCCGTAGAGTGAGATAAAACAGCGTTATCAACGATACCAAAGCTTAGGTTGTTCGCAACAACGTAAACGATGCCAGCACCAATCGTTGCCATGACCATAGCACGAGGAACAGATTTTTCAGGGTTTTCAACCGCTTCAGAGTTGGCGCAGGCCGTCTCTAAACCCAAAAAGCCCCAAAGTGTCATAGAGATTGCTGCGCTGATACCATCGAAAAGCGTCAAGTTTTGAGGATTCCAAGCATCAAGATAGCGATCAACCGAAAACCAATTCCAACCAATAACAGTCAAAATAAGAATCGGAATTAAGATTCCATAACTTGAAAAATGCGAAAGACGGCCAATGAAGCGTGCACCCCCAATGTTGGGAAGACTGCAAAGCCAAATGACAGTAATGCTTGCCAAACCCATTTCCAATGGAGTTAATTGCCAGTCAAAGAGCACCATTAAATAGCCAACAATAGAAATGGCAATGGTTAAGTTGGCAATGACAAGTGAAAGACCATAACTGAAATTTGCCAAGAAGCTACCAGACTTACCGAAGGCGTACGAAGCATAACCACCAAGTCCACCACTAGCACGACTAAACATGCCGCATTTGGCAAAAACATAAGAAATAGCAGTAGCGCCAGTAATGGTTACCAACCAGGCTAGAATTGAGAGAGTTCCCACCTCAGCCAATTTTGTCGGCATTAAGATAATCGATGAACCAAGCATATTCAACATAACCGCCATGGTCAGTTGGAAACATGTCATTTTCGGCTTCTTGATTACAGTCATTGTTTTTTGTGCCTATCTTACTTTCAGGAGTTAAAAATAAAGCGCGAATTGTAACTGATATTAACCATGGAGGCCAAAAATATTAAAAATTAGGTAATTAGATCGAAGATCAGCCTAAATGTATTCAGATAGAAGGTGAAAATAGCGAAGAAGTGGAAAACAGAGAATAAAAAAAGTCGGGTTGCGTACAACTCGACTTCAATAAAAAAGGAGGTCTTGGCGGAGGAGGTGTCCGTAGGGATATCAATAGCTACAGTACTTATAGCGGAGTGGTGTTGTTTTCCATACAATTTTCCATACAATTGTGCAAGATACTTGCGAAAAAGATATAAAAAAGCCCCGGTTCACATCGGGGCATTTTATTTAGGAGTCACAAATTTATGACTCTTAAAGTTTATATTATTTATTAGAGAAGCTCTACAATTGGCAGGTTGTACTTGTTTATGATCTCGGGATCATGAGTTTCTTCTAAGTGTTGCTCACGGACAACCATGAACTTAAGATTGAAGTCACCCTTTGTCTCGTAAGGATAAAATTGAAACCACACTGTGGGATCTTTGTTTTCTTCATCATTCAGAACGCAAAGCATATCTTCAATGTTAGTTTGAAGATACTCTTCTTTGATGATGTCTTTAATAAAGGCCATTGCCTTCTCATTAAATACAAACATAACATTCTCCCTTATATATATTAGTAGCGACAAATTTTAAATGCATCAATTAGCTT